>OIYO01000238.1_pt1 | contig 54089 bp, 37 predicted proteins | sample 1588191 | NCBI WGS metagenome assembly OIYO01 (sample SAMN03283275) | human gut metagenome | biome: human-associated habitat; material: feces | host: Homo sapiens | place: Peru | collected 2012 | reverse complement strand
CTATAACTAGATTGCAAATACATCATACTTATCCTACCATTACTTTTATTCTTTTTCAATACTTTTTTTGAAAATTTTTTAGTTAAGTAAAAACATAAAATTATCTCTACTTAGCGCATTGACTAATAAATATGAGACACATCATATTATTAGTCAAAATGAGCGGACGTCCTTCGTATAAAATATTCTCGGTGAACTATTTTACAGTCAAATTAATCGTGGCGAAATGTATTTTGAACTGAAAATCAGTTTTTATTTGTGTTGTTCTTCCTATATTTATTTCCAAAATTCTACACTTTTTTCCTTTAAGCTTTTTTGTACATCTATAACTCTCTGATTCTCTGACCCTCTCCACTCTAGCTTTGGATTGTGTAACTCATCTACATATTGTCCATCTACTAAAACATCCACATATTTTAGCACTTCTTTATCTTTCAAATAGTCCTCAAATTTAAATCCTGACCACACCCACAAATTTTTATCTGGATATTTTTCCTTAAATTCTCTTGCCAATTTTGTTGTTCCATCTATATTCTTAGGATGCATTGGTTCTCCTCCAAGGATTGATAAGCCTTCTATATTCTCACTCCCGCATAATTCCAATACTCTATTTATCGTATCATCTGTAAATTCTTTTCCACCATTAAAGTCATGTGTTTCTGGGTTAAAGCAATTTTTACAATTAAATACACAGCCTTGCATAAATATTGATACTCTAACTCCTGGTCCATCTGCTATATCCATTTTTCTAATTTTGTTGTATCTCATTTTTATTCCTTCTCTCTAATAATGTAATCCATATTTTTAAAAACTGGCAAAAACCATAACAATTTAAAATCAAATATTAAAATTACTATAGTCATCACCAGTTTATCTATTCAAAAATTATCTACGCATATTTATTCATCATCTTTATTATCTATGTGTAAGACTCTTTCTTTTATTTCCTCTGTTCTTCCCTTGTTCCAGAAGTTGCTTCCTATATATCCACAAGTTCTTCTTGCCACATTTAATGTGCTATGATCTCTGTTACCACAATTTGGGCAATACCACTCTAAATTATCGTCTATTAATATTTCTCCATCAAATCCACATTTTTGGCAATAATCTGATTTCGTATTCAATTCAGCATACATTATATTGTCATATATAAATTTAATAACTTGTATTACAACCTCTAGGTTATTTTGTAGATTTGGAGTTTCTACATAAGAAATTGCTCCTCCTGGGCTCAATCTTTGGAATTCGCTTTCCAATTTCAATTTAGAAAATGCATCAATTTCTTCAAATACAGGAACATGATAAGAATTTGTTATATAATTTCTATCAGTAATTCCTTTAATTTTTCCAAATCTTTTTTGTAGACATTTTGCAAATTTGTATGTTGTAGATTCAATTGGTGTTCCATATACGCTGTAATCTATATTCTCCTCTGCTTTCCAAGCGTTGCATTTATCATTCATTTCCTGCATTACTTTTAGTCCAAATTCTTTTCCATCTCCATTATCTGTGTGGCTATGACCTGTCATATATTTTACACATTCATATAATCCTGCATATCCAAGAGAAATTGTAGAATATCCTCCATGTAACAAATCATGAATACTTGCTCCCTTTGGAAGTCTTGCTAAAGCTCCATATTGCCATAATATTGGTGCAACATCACTTGTAGCCTTTGCTAGTCTTTCATGTCTTAGTTTTAAAGCTTTGTGACATAATTCTAATCTCTCATCATATATTTTCCAGAACTTGTCCATATTCTTTCCTGATGTTAATGCAACATCAACTAAATTTATTGTAACAACTCCCTGATTAAATCTACCATAATATTTCGGCTTGTTTGTCGTAGGGTCTACATATGGAGTTAAGAAAGAACGACATCCCATACAAGGATAGCAATTTCCGTTTCCGTTTTTATCCACTTTTAATTCTAACATTTTCTTTTCTGAAATATAATCTGGAACCATTCTTTTAGCTGTACATTCAGCTGCAAGTTTTGTTAGATACCAGTATTTGCTATTTTCATGAATATTATCCTCTTCAAGAACATATAGCAATTTAGGAAATGCTGGTGTTATATATACACCTTTTTCATTTTTCATTCCTAATATTCTTTGTTTTAAAATCTCTTCAATAATCATTGCTAGTTCTTCTTTATATTCTTTAGTTTCGCCTAGATATAAGCAAACACTTAAGAAAGGTGATTGTCCATTTGTTGTTGTCATTGAATTTATTTGATATTGGAATGTTTGAACTCCATCTTGTATTTCTTTTGCTAAATCTTCTTTAGCAAATTTTTCGCATTGTTCTTTAGATAATTTTCTTGCTTTATATTTCTTTAAGTATATGTTATAGCTATCTCTAACAAATGGTGCTAAATGAGTCATTGTTACTGTTGCTCCACCATATTGGCTAGAAGTTACAGCTGTTATAATTTGAGTTGCTATTGTCATAGCTGTTAAAAATTTATGAGGCTTTTCAATCATTACTCCATTTATATTTGTTCCATTTTGAAGCATGTCCTCTAAATTTATTAAGTCACAATTGTGTAGAGCATTTTGTGCAAAATAATCAGCATCATGAAAATGAATAATTCCCTCGTCATGTGCTTTCACAACATCCTCAGGCAATAAAAATCTTCTTGTTATATCTGTGCTTGTTATACCTGCTAAATAATCTCTTTGTGTTGTAACCACTCTTGCATTTTTATTAGAATTTTCATTATTCCAATATTCGCTTTCTCCTTCAATTAGCTCTTTAATAGATTGGTCTGTTGTATTAGCCTTTCTAACCAAAGCTCTTGTATATCTATATGTGATATACTCTTTTGCTAATTGATATCTATCTATTTCCATTAACTTCTGTTCTATTATATCTTGAATATCTTCAACTAAGATTCTCTTTTTTCTTAAATCCTCGATATAGTTTATTATTTCTTGTATCTCTTCGTCTGTTGCTCTTTCCTTTTTTGAAACTTCATTATTAGCTTTTTGAATTGCAATTTTAATTTTTTCTGGATTATATTCAACTATCGATCCATCTCTTTTTATAACTTGCATGCTCCGTTCCCCCCTATACTTAAATATAATAACTTCATTTACTACTTCTAAATATATTTAATACTTTTTAGGTATGGTGTATATTGTGTAGTGCTCTTTAGTTAATGTGATTAGATAATACTATTTATTTTTTATAATGTCAAAGTCATATTTATTATGTTTCGTCCGCATTATTTTCTTACTCTTTCTAAGCTTTTTCCTTAATTACATTTTTTACCATTTTTATATTTTTTAGACAAAATTTTTCTTCAAACCATTGAAAACACTATATTTTATTTTTTCAATCAGTATTTTTTATTACAAAATTATTACATTTTTATTTTTCTTTATAAAAAATCATTTTTTATTTTTCTTTTCTTTTTTTATTTCAGGTTATGTTTATTTTGTTTCAGTTTTTACTGTATTTATCGTACTTTTATCAATTTTATTTTTACCTATTGTCATTTAATTTATTTATTTTTTATTATTTTTCAAAAAATCATTTTTTTATTATTCTCATTTTTATGTTTTTTACCTATATTTTTTATATAAATTATAAAACCCCCTAGTTATTTTAAATAACTAGGGGGCTATACCTTTTCTTCAGTTTTTATTAGTATCTCTTTAGTTCACTTTTATTATCTTTGGTACTTTATTTATTTCTTACGTTTATTATTGTTTAGGTTTTAACACCTTAACTTTTATAAGCACAATACCTGCAATTAGTATTATAGCAACAGATCCTGCTAATGCATAATATATGTATGTTTCACCAAATGGTGGTAGTATTGTAACAGATTGTGCAACATCAGCATCTACCTCTTTTATCTCCTCATCTGGGTTTTGGTTACCTGGTGTTGAGTATGCCATTTTTCTTGCAACACCATTTTTTAATTGTACTATTTCAGCTATATTTTTATATGCTAGCTCGTCAGAAGTGCTCTCTGTTGTCATTACTTGTGATAAAGTTAATTTTACATCTCCTGTTTTGCTTTTTGCTTCATCATATATAGCTGGAAGTAATGTTCCCTCAGTGTCCGTATAATTATGTATTAAAATGGTTTTATACTTGTTCAAAACTGCACTTGTCACATCATTGCTATCTGTTGTGTATTTCACAAGTTTTTCACTAGTCAAATCAGAAGCATTTTTAACCTCCCAACCACTATTTTCCGTACTATTATATTGCAAGTTACCTCTTGTAGAATTTTCATCTCCCGAACCAATACCTCCTGCTGCACCTGGATAGTCTACTATTTTATTAACGGTTGTTGTTACTGGTGTTTCATTATTTTCTATCCTTGCTCGATAGTAGAACAATTTGCTTGCATAATCTACCTCACCGATGTTTTGAACTGTTATTCCATATTGAATTTTAATTGTTGCACCATGCATCAATTCTTCATCCATTGTTAACTGTATGCTTTGGGCATTTGCTCTTACTTCAGGTTTATTCATCTTATTATTAGTATATCCATATGAGTGTGGCGTTTTATCTTGCCATAATACATTAGTTGCTTTTCCTGATGCATCAAATAATGTATTGCCATTTGCTAAAGTAACTTTTAAATTATCTACTTTCTTTGTTAACATCAATTGTGCTTTTGGTCTTTCTTGTAATCCAAAGTCTATGTTCTCTAATTTATATTCTAATGATTCTCTTCCAGATAATCCTTGAATATCATTTCCACCTTTTTCTATATAAACCTCAATCTGACCTGTAACTGCTTTCATAGATATATTTTTACCAGCATAATCATCTAAAGTTCCACTTGTCTGATCTCCTAATAATGAATTTACATATTCTCTAGATTGTTCCATTGAGGTACTTCCCCAAATATCTCTTGCATCAGAGTAGTTCGTTGATGTCTCTTTATATGTACCCAAATTATCTGGATTATTAACATCAAAGTCAGGACAAACTTCTGTATAATTAAATGTTGTAGATTTATATTTCTGTCCGTCTGGATAAATGAACTGTACATAGTAATTACCTGGTACAAATCCACTTAAACTATAACTTCCACTGTCATCTGTTGTTGTGGTAGCATCTTGCCATCCATTATTCCATATTTGTGTCACATTTCCATCTTCTAAATTTACTAACTGAACTGTAATTCCTTTTACTGGAGAATCTTCATTCCTTATTCCATCTCCTACTTCTGCTTTTGCAACTTCTTGATCTCTTCCATCTTTCCAAACAACACCTGAAGCTGTTCTCTTAGATGTATCTATCTCGAACTTCATATATGGTGCTCTATCGGTATCATCTTCAAATGTTTTCTCATCTAATGATGTAGCATTTCCTGGGTTAGAATCTTCATCAATTCTTCCTACCACATCTCCTGTTTTATATTCTGTATATGTATCTTCTGTATTGCCATCATTTGGAGATTTTGCCTTATCGCCATAAATGGTTGTGTATCCCATTATCTCTACCATATTTCCTTTACCAGAATCACTGTCTAATTGTAGTTTTCCAGAATTATCTGAATTAACTTTAAATGTTACATATATTTTTAAATCTTCTCCTGGTGCTAATTTTTTGTTTACCTTTAAATATACCTTTTGATAATCTGCAATTGAAATATTATGAGTATACTGACTATTAGCCGAGGTATTTATGTTTTCGCCAGATTCTGTTTTAGCTGATACTAGCGTGTAATCTTTGTCGTAAAAGTCTACTAACTCTGTTACTCCACTGTTTACAACTCCTGATTGATTTCTAACAGTTATTTTATAAGTAACTTCAGCTTCTAACTTATTATTTCCTGTATAGTTATAATCAGCCTCTTGCACCTGTCTTGAATAATTAGAGTAATATTCACTATCACTTTGTCTTACTTTAATATCCCAATAAGAATTTCCATTATCGTCTGTTTCCTTATCATTTCTGTTATACATATATGTTTGTGTCTTCCCTTTTATAGAAAGCTTTACACTATATACGTCTTTTCTTAATGCTAGGTCTACTATTTCTCTTTTGGTTATTCCTAAATTTATATTATGAGCAGTTTCTGAAAATTTAGTTGTGCCTTCTTCTCCATGACCTCCAACATATGCTGATATTGCATATATTTCATTATTACCTAATTCTGTAGCTTTTAACTCGTTATCCTTATTGCTTACCTTAACATTGTTTATTGATGTAGTTGGAGTAATTTCAGCTAATCTGTTATTAAATTCATCTCTCTTCTTCTCTGTCTCTGTTGCATTTGATGTTATTGGAGATGAAGCTCCTGTATACTTTGTATATTTAGTATGTTGATAATTGTATCCATTATATTTAAATTCTACATAGTATTTTGCTCCCATTGGTATTTCAAATTCATAATGTCCATTTTTATCAGTAGTTGTTGTCCATGTACTTGGGCCATCTGAATAGATTGGATTTCCGTCGGTATGTAAGTTTACCTTCATACCTTCTACTGGATTTTCACTGCTATCTTTAGTTCCATTTACAGTAGACTCTTTTCCTCCTTTTTCATCTTCCCAAACATAACCATCTATTGTTATGGTTTTTCTTTTATTAGGAATTGTTAATATTATTGTGTCGCCCTCTAATACTGCCGAGCTACCATTAGCATTCTGTGAAATACTTACTTTTGTTGCAGTATATTTATAGTTTACAACTTCTTTTGTAACCTGCAATTTTATATCTCCAACAGCCTCATAATAATCTGGAGCTTGAATTTCTGATATTGTTAAATTATCTGTTCCTGTTGAACTTGTAACTATTTCTGGTGATACTAAAATTCCGTTTGTATCTGTAGAACCTATTTCAGTTCCATTTAAACTAAATTTTGCTCCACTAAGTTTTCTTCCATCTTTGTTATCTTGTTTAACTATTTTTACTTTATATTCACCATTATGTATAATTCTTTTATTTGGTACTGTTAATATTATTGTATCTCCACTTATAGTTGCCGAGCAATTATTTGGATTTTCTGTAATACTTACTCCTGTTATAGTATACTTATTATCCACTATTGCTTTAGTTACATCAATTTTTATATTGCCTAAATCTTGGTAATCATATGGTGCTGATGTTTCTGTTATTGTTAATGTATCTGTTCCTTCTGACTTAATAGCTATATTGCCAGAAGTTAATATACCGTTTGCATCTGTAGTTCCTATTGCTGTTCCATTTAAGTTAAACTTTGCTCCTGAAAGTTTAGCTCCAGTATCTTCATCTTGCTTAACAATTTGTATTTTATACTTTCCTTCTTGTCGATTGAAGAATTTCAGGTAAGCAGTAGCAGCTTTGTTTGCATCTCGCGTGAATCTATAATCTCCGGTGTCACTATCACTACTACTATACTGTAGCCCACTACTCTGATAATTCATAGTAACCTTCAACTCTTTATCACATTCAATTGTAATTGTTACGCTTCCATTCTGCTTTACATACCCACTAGGTGCACTGACTTCCTCTATTTTTAGTATCTGCTTTTCACCAGCTTTAATCTTTTGACTGATTCCGACATTAGTATGTACACCGTCTGCTGACATTGAAGTTGTATAATTTCCTATGTCTTTTCCATTTAAAGTTGCCTTAAATGTAGCACCTGCTATTCCAGATGCAGTCGCTGCTTTATTGTTTATGTCTGCCTTATATAAAACTATATACCATTCTGTAGACTCTTGTATGTTTACTTCTACATCAACACTATTCTTGCCTAAACCTCTATTTGGAGCTCCCTCTGCTAATATTAAGGTTTGCCAACTACTAGCATCACCATTGAGCTGTGCTTTATATAAAGTTATATTTGCATAGGTCTCATAATTATGGTATAAAGTAACAGTTAATTTCGTGGACTTTAAGTTCTTAACCATCAAATAAAAATTGGTTCCTGATGCTGGTACATTATCAGTTCTTGTACCATCTGCTAGCATGAACTTTCCCGAAGCCAATTCATATTTTGCTCCATCACTGCCTTTTGCCTCAATATTCGCAATAGTTTTTAAACTATCAGTATTATAGTCCAAATAAAATGGTCCAACTTTATATGTATTTTCATCATATTTTTCTGCAGTCGCATTATTTTGGTATATTACTGGTACTTTTTCTTTGGTATTATAATTAACTTTCATTGCATCATAGTAAGCAAGGGCCTTATCATATAGTTCTTTGACCTCATTATACAAAGTCGTCGCAGAAGAGTATCCATTTGAATAATAATAATAATTAGCATATTGTTTCAATCCAGTTTCAGCACTAAGATTACTTCCATTATTTTTTTGTGTACTTAAATTATATCTCGGATTACCTATGTACCAAAAATTTATTTGTTTAACGATATTTCTTGTAGCATTCTTTACATCACCACTCACTCCATATCCCATCACATATTGAAGCATTGTAATTTGTTCTTCAGTAAATTCTTTACTTCCATTTAATGTACTAAACGTTGTTCCTGGTTTAATTTCAGTAATCTTGTAAGTTTGTTTTCCAGGATACTGTTCTGTCGCATCTATCAGATCTGCACTTATACAATATACTTGACCATCATAACCATCGAATATCGGTAAAGTTGGTCTGTTAGGCCATAAGTTGTTATTGCACACAAGAGTTTGACCATCATAGAGTGCTGATACCCTGTTATCTTTCGTACTAATTATAAGTACTATTGCTATTAAAAATATAATTGCTATGATTTTATAAATTTTTTTCCTTATCATTTTTCCTCCTTCCTTGTATTTTTAAATAACATATTTTTTTATCATGTAGCTTCCTACCGTTAACATTGCAATCACTCCAACTATTAAAGTAGTGTATATTACTATCTGTCCTGTTTTTACTGTTATTATTGTACTTGCTGAACCTAAGTCGTTTTCCTTTTCATCCTTATTGCCTGGCTCTGAATTTATATCTTCTAAACCTAATTCATTATAACTTTCAGCTATTTCAGCTTCATTTACAACTGTTCCGGTATTTGTATCTGTCATTTTCTTTGTTAGAATAATAGTTATCTCTTTACTTTCTCCTGGGTTTATTATTGTATCTGCAAGTTCCTCACTATAAATATTTCCATCTTTGCCTAAATATGCTTTTGGATTTAATTCTGTATTAAATTTCAATCCATCTGGAATATAATCTACAACTTTTTTTGCATATCCTGGAACTTCCCCTTCATTTTTCACTTGTATCTTATATTCTATTATTACTGTACTTGATGACATATATTTTGCAGGTATATCTACTTTTACTAAGGTTTTATCTTTTCCATTATAGTCATATGTTGTTACTCCTGAATTGTTGTTTACTGTTACTTTACTTACATATTTATTTAAAGATAAATCAAATTTTTCTGCTTCATAAATTCCTATGTCTATATTATTCACATCTGAATCTAATATCTCAATTGTATCTGTTAGTCCTACCTTTTTATCTTCACCTTTGTAATTTATTGTAGCATCTATCGCATCTGAGTTTACTGTTTTACTTACTCCCTCTTTTTGATATTCTGTTACTACATATTTACTTGAATCATATAAAAATGCCACTAAATAACTTCCATTTTCTAATTTATCAAATGTATATCTTCCATTTTCATTTGTTGTTGTTGTAAGTTTTACATTTCCGTCTACTTTACTTATTAAAAGTACTGTTATTCCAGATAATCTTGATTCTCCCTCATCATATTTTCCATTCTTATTACTATCTACCCATACTTTTCCATTTATTTCTTTTCCAGTTCTTTTATCATCTCCTGGGTCTATTATTTCGTTATTTTCCCCTGGCTCAACATTTGTAACTTCATTATTTATGCCGTTCTCAGGATTATCTTCTTTTTTTGCTTTCATAATAAATGTTAAGGTTTCCGATTTTTTCTCTCCAACAACATCATTTGATGTAGTTATGCTACTTGTAATTTCCTGTTCTTTGTCACTCTCTTGCATTGTTACTTTTAAATTTATTGTTGCTGTAGCCTTTTCTCCTTTATATAATTTTACAAGAGTATAATTAACCTCGCCTTCATTTTCTATATCTTCGGCTAAAGTATAAGTCTTACCATTATATTCAATGTTTCCAGAAACAAACTCTGTTCCTGATGGAATCTTGTAGTTTAGTTTTATTAAATTTAATGAATCTTCACACGTATTTTCTATAGTAAATACACTTGAAATCTCGTCATCTGTTTTTACATACTGATCACCTGGATTCGTCGCAGTTACCATATAATCATAATTTTTAATCGTTATTTTTTCTCTATTTGATGTATATTCCTTTCCATTAACAGTTGCATTGGCCATTGTATATAATTCTTTATTTTCATTCAAATCAGTTGTTAATCTTATAAATATATTCTTTGATTCTTCCACTCCTAAAGCCTTCAATTTTATGCTTACAATATTTTCTTTTTCATTATATTTTACTTCACATTCAAAATCTCCTTCTACTGAATAATCCTTATATTGTATGCCTTCTGGCAGTATATATTTTATTTCTATATTTTTTATTTCTTCTGATGTTAGATTCTTTACTCCCAATTGTCCAATCATAACATTTTCTTCATTAGAAATAGGCATATTTATTAGTGCTATGTCGGCCTTTTCTATTGTAAAGCTTATAGGCTCTGGTTCTAAGATCCCATTAAATGAATCTGAAGTTATGCTTGCACTTACCTTTGTAGAACCTTCTTGTGCACATACTAAATATAGCTCTAAACTTTGTTGTTCATTTGCTTCAATAGTTTCAATATTGGCTGTTAAAATATTATTTTCCTTATCATAGTCATATATTTTATTTCCATAATTATACTTCATTCCTTCTGGTACTGGAATTTTCACCTTCAAATTACTCAATGACTTACTTCCTGTATTATTTATATTAAAGTTAAACAATATCCTTTTTCCATTTGTAACCGTTCCACCATTCTCAACATCTACAGATGTAATACTTGCCTCTAATTCTGGTCCATTTTCTGTTTGCATTATTATTTGTGCTGATTCTTTGTTTTCGTTTACCATTCCTGATTCTAAATTATTTTGTAAGTATACTTTATAATTATTTGTAGCACTATTTTTATACCCTAGGTTTGCTGGTATACTTACATTATAGCTCCAAGATATGTCCTGTGCTTTTGCTATTTCATTATTTATTACTATTAAATAAGATTTTACTTTGCTATAATCTGTTACTGAAGTTGTCCATCCATTGCTTGAATCAGATAATTCTTTATTTGCTCCTGCATTTTCTGAATAGTAAATTGTATATTCTTCCGCTCCTGTAAGAACTATTGCACCAGTCAAACTCAAATCAAATGTATTTCCTACTTTTTCTGTAGAATCATATTTTATACTATCTTCTTTTGCTATTCTTCCTAAAATGCTTGTTGCTGATATTGTATTATTATAATTATTTATTATTTCGCCTTTTATTGTAGCTGTTTTTGCTTGTGCATTTAAGTCTAAATTTACTATTCCTTTTTCAGAATCTAGAACTGTTACACTATTATCGCCAGATGCATAATTGTTTATTGTTACCAACCCAGTTGGTGCATTAAAGCTCACTTTAACTTTTGCACTATTTATATTATTTGTATAGCTCATTTCTATTTCACTATCAACAGATGGTGTTGTTTTGTCTACTATAAAATCTGCATATATTAATACCTTTGCTCCTTTTGTTACTGTATCACTATATTTTGTTTGTGTACCATTTAAACTAACTTGTATTTCTTTTCCATTCGTTCCGTCTACAATCTTTGTTTCTGCTATTTGTAATTCATCTGTATGTAGCAATTCAGATTTCTTTAAATTTACGCTCGATATATATGATGGTAATTTTATTGAGATTGTTGGATTCTCATATAAACTATCATCTGCTGAATCTGTTTCTAACAATGCTGTTATCTCTACATCATTTGATACTACTGTTGATAATGTATCTTTGTTTATATTTATTGTTCCTTTTGCTGTTGGCTCTACTAAGTTCATTGTATCTGTTACTTCTGCTGTTGTTATTTGTTCTTCTCCTGCTTTTGCTATTCCTGTTGCTACTTGTTTTACCCCTGTGAAGATTTTTCTTTCTGCTAAACTATAGCTTATATCGCTTGCTATTGCCTTTTCTATTTCTACACTTAATTGTCCTTGTGTTTGTGGCTTACTTGTCTTTACTTCTATACTACTTGCTTTTTCTGCTGATATGTCTACTGTTGCTTTTCCATTACTATCTACTTCTGTATTTGCATCTATTGTTCCTATTACTTTTGAATTTGATATTATTTCTACTTTTCCTGTTTCTCCTAATATCTTCTTTAATTCTGCTATATCAACACTTACTTTTTTATTATATATATTATTTGCCGAGCTTACTGTTTCTCCGCTTTCTTTTACGAATTCTGGTGTATCTACTGTTATATTCATTTCATCTGTTATTCCTGCATAACTTGTACTCATAGAATATTTTTCTGTATATGTTGTTTCTACTCCATTATACATATATCCTTTTGCAATTGTCTCATTTACTATTTCACCTTCATAGTCTGCTATTGTTCCTTTTTGGCTTGCTGGTGTTTGTGCTGTTGCACCTGCATTTCCACTATGATTTACATCATCATAATATTCATTTACTATACTTGCTGATGTTTTTATTATTGGTGTACTTTCTCCTAGTGCTGTTTTTACTTCCTTTGGGTATACCATTACTATTTCATATTTGTCTTGAGAATTTTTCACCCATGAGATTTTTCCTTCTGAGTTTGCATTGTTTGCTACTTTTATTACTATTTCTCCATTTGTTTCATCATAACTATAATTTGACTCGTTAAAGCTTATTGCTGTTTTTTCTCCATTTGTGTTTTCTGTTGTTTTTGCATATACCATTACCTTTGTTGGTTTTGTTTCTGCTAATTCTGGAATATCCACTATTACTTCTGAGTTTTTTACTGGTAATACACTATTTTCTACTTCTGTTGTTACCTCTGTTTGTAGCAATACTTCCTCTCCCAATACAGATGGTATATATTTTACAATCTCCTGGTTTATTTTGGTTTTTGCTTCACCATGCCAACTTGTATGTATTGCAATTTCTTTGCTTATTGCAACTTCTTTTGCCTTTTCATTTACATATGTTCCTGATACGGTAATGGTATTGTCGTTCTTAAAGTTATCAGTTCCTACAACATCTGTTTTTATAGGAGATATATTTAATGCTATTTCTACTTCATTTCCAGCAACAATTTTATTTAACACAACTACCTTATTCTTTGTATCTATTGATTGTATTTTTTCAGCATTTGATTCATCATTTGCTATTTCAAAGTTGCTGTTTGCAAAGTTTATTGTTAAATTTTCTAAGTATCCTGCATTTTTTACCACTACTTTAGCATATATCTTTTCTGTTTTTGTTATATCAACTGTTTTACTATGTTCGCCTCCAGCATAATAAACATCCACTTCAACGTTTTTATCGTTGGTCGATGCTCCTTGGCTTTCTAATTCGGCTGCACTCTTATACGTGTCTGCTGCATAGCTTACAACTGCATATGAACTTGCACACAGAATAATAATTGCTAACATAATTGCTATCATGTTATTAATCTTTTGTCTCATAGTATACCTCCTAAAATTTTGCCTTTGATTGCCGTTTTTCCTTTTCTTATATTTATATTATTTATTAAATTATGGCACGTTTTAGACTGTTTTTCAATGTTAAATTTTTCCTAATACGTTTCTCTTAAATATCTATAATTACGGAAATACAGGGATTCATGCTTTATTAAATTTAGATTACATTTTTCTTTATAAATCGTCAAAAATCATCCATTTTTTATTTTATCTAAAATAGCAGTGCTTTCCTCTATTAGCTTATTTCCCTAACACTTATTCATTTTTTCCACTTGTATTCTTTATCTTATGTCACCTTGGGCATTTCCTTGTTCTTGGCTTTTCCCTAGGTTTATAATACTGATGTATTTTTTATCTAATATGTAATAAAATTTCAGTATAAGATTTATATAATATGCTAGAACACTACTTTCTTTATTGCGTGCAAAAACAGACTAGAAATTAATCTAGTCTGCTTTTAATTTATAGTTTTCCATTATTTTTTAGGATTTACTACTTTTACTTTTATTAAGATTATTCCTGCTACTGCTATTACTGCAATGACTGCTCCTAATACATAGTATATATATGTTTGACCAAATGGTGGCAATACAGTTACAGATTGTGCCATGTCACTATCTATTTCTTCTATTGTTTTGTCTGGATTTTGATTTCCTACTGTAGAGTATTCCATCCTTCTTCCTATACCATTTTCAAAACTTACTATTTCAGCCATGTTGTTATAAGCCTTCTGATCAGTCGATTCTTCAGATGTCATTACTTGTGATAATACCAATGAAGTTTCTACACTTGATTCTCCTCCTGATACAATCTTTGGTGTTAAATCTTTGTTGAATTCTTTTACTAATATTGTATTATATTCAGAAACTGTTCCGCTGAAATTATCTTCATCCTTATTTAGTAATCCTCTACTTATTAATCCTTCATCATTAGATTTAGAATTTTTGTAGCTGTATATACTATCTAAAGAATATGCTGTCCATCCTTCATTTTCACTGCTATCAAACCTTAAATTATTTCTACTTGCTTTAGAATCGTCTGTGCCTGCTGCACCTGCATAATCTATTATCTTTTCAACCTTTGTTGTTATTGGTGTATCTGAAGTTGTTTTATTTCCACCATAGTAGAATTCATTACTTGCATAATCTACTTCTCCGATGTTTTCAACTTTAATTTTGTATGTTATTTTTATAGTAGCACCATGCATTAGTTCTTCATCCATTGTTAACAATATAGATTGCATTGCATTGTTACGATTTGGCTCTGTCATTAATTTTCCATTATAGCCATTTGTGTGATACTTCTTATTTTGCCATGTCAAGTTTGTTGCTGAACTTCCATTGTCAAATAATACATTTCCATTTGAAAGTGTAACTTTAATATTTGAAACCTCTTTGCTTAACATTAATTGTTCTTTTGCTCTTTCTTGTAATCCTAAATCTATATTTTCTAATTTATATGCCAAGTTTTCAGTTCCAGTTAATCCTGGTAGATTGTCTCCACCTTTTTCGATATATATATTTATATTACCAGTTTTAGCTTGCATATAAGCACTTGTTATATTATCGTTTAACTTTGTTACTCTAGGATTTGTCATCTCACCTGAATATAAGCTTGTTACATATGCTCTTGTTCCTTGAGTAGTTTCATTTCCATATATGTCTCTTGCATCTGAATATAGTGTGTCTGTTTCTACAGCTCTATCATCATTGTCTGGATTACTATATGTAAATCCTGTATCAACTTTAGTTCCAACATATGTTGTAGACTTGTAATCTTGGCCATTATATTTAGAATCTGCTTTTTCTCCATATATGAATTTTATATAGTAATTTCCTGGTACAAATCCATCAAACGAATATTGTCCTCCATTTGCAGTTTCTGTTATAGCATCTACCCATGTTGTTCCATTATATATTTTTGCAATACTGTTTGTATCTTTGTTCCATAACTCTACTTTTATTCCATCTATTAATGTTTCGCCTTGATCTCTTATACCATTTCCAACTACTGCATCGCCTACTTCGTTAGTTCTAGCATCTTCCCATACATATCCATTTGTTGTTCTTTCTTCTGTTGCTAATTTTACTCTTATATATGGAGCTCTATCTGTATCATCTTCGAATGTAGATTCATCTACAGATTTTGCATTTCCTGGGTTAGAGTCTACGTCAACACGTCCTGCTGTATCTCCTTCTTTGTATTCAGTGTATGTTAAAGAGTTTCCATCATTTGGTGCTGTAGCTTTATCTCCATAATATGTGCTATATCCTAAGATTTCAGCCATATTTCCTTTACCAGCATCATCATCCAATTTTATGTCTGTTCCAGTTCCTACAGAGAATGTAATGTATATGTACATATCATCTCCTGCTTTTAATGTATCCTTATCTAATCCTGTTATAGTTCTTTGTTTATAACCTGATATTGGAGCAGATGTTTCTTCTGATACTGTTACATCTGAGATTTTTTCTCCTTTTCTATTTCCTAAATATGCACTTCCTTCAACATATGTGTAATCTTCGTCATAATATTCTGCAACTCCTCTAACTTTTGCATCTATTACACCTGATTGATTTCTTACATTTATTACATATGTTACATATAATTTTAGATTTTTATTAATGTCTGTATCGTTATAATAATAGTCTGCCTTTTTAAGATCTCTAGTATAGCTTTCATTATAATATACATCTGATGCTCTTTGGCTTATATCCCAATATTTGTTTCCGTCTTCATCTGTTGTTAGATTTCTTTTATTGTATTCATAGTCTTGAGTATATCCTTTTATTGTTGTTGTTGCTTTATATACATCTTTACGAAGTGCTAAGTCTGCTGTTTCTCTTTTTGTTATACCTAAGTTTATGTACTCACTTGTTGTTGAATAATATTTCATGTCTTTTTCATTTCCATAAGCACCTGTATATGCAGATATTCTATAACATTCCTCATCAATATATGTAGCATCTTTTTCATTTATTGTATTATTAATTGTTGTTCCTTTTACTTGCATATTTGGTGTAATTGTTTCTAATGCCGCATTTAGATTATCTCTATCTTTTTCTGTTTCTGTAGAATTTGATGTTAATGGATTTCCATTTCCTGTCCAAGTATTATATACTGTGTGTTGATAGTTTTGTCCATTATATGTAAATTCTACATAGTATTCTGGACCTATTGGTATTTCAAATTCATAATATCCATTACTATTTGTTTTTGTTTGCATTGTTGATGAATCTGTATACATTATCTTAGAATCATCTTTTGTATGTAATGTAACTTGAATTCCTTCGATGAATTTTTCATTTTCATCCTTTTGTCCATTTAGTTTTGATTCTTTACCTTGTTTTTCATCTTCCCATACATAACCACTTAATTTTATTGTTTTTCTAACATTTGGAATTTTTAATCCTATAGTATATTTGTTAGAATTTGTATTTTTATTTAATGTTATTGTACTCTTTGTTGAGTCATCACTTGATGAATTGCTTATTACATTAATTTCTGAAACTTCATATGTTCTTGCACCCGTCTTAGAACCTTCTACAATTTCATCTACAATTTTTGTTTTTACCTCTAACTCAATCTTTGATGCTAACATTTCATAATTTTCTTGACCATTTACCTCTTCTATTGTAACTTTTTGAGTTTTGTCTGAAGTAATTTGTAAATCTGAAATTGAAATCACACCATTTGCATCTGTTTTGTATGTACCTATTTCTTTATCGTCTTGTGTTACTTTAAACTCAACATCTTGTAATTTTATGCTATCATCTCTTGAGTCCTCTTTTAATAACTCTAGACTATATGAGCCTGGTTTTATTAAAGGCAAGTCAGGATTTATTTCTATATCTTTAGATTCTGTTTTTGGTTGTCCTTCTACTAATATTGTTCTTTGCGAATAATCTAATTTGTTTGTATATGGGTTAACTCCAACTGCCTCATAAATTGATATATCACTATAATCTGTATATGAATATGTTAATGTGATTTTATTTATTTTTTGTGTTTTAGTTAAATCAATGTCTGTTAATACCATATAAAATTTTTGTTCAGATGCTGGAGTTCCTGTTATAGAATTTCCATTTTCATCTTGATATTCAGAAACATTTAACTCTCCTGAATCTGCATATACTTTTATACTATCAATATTATATATGCTTTGTGCATCATATTTTAATTTGAAAGGTCCTATTTTGTATGTATTTCCTGTAGTGTTAATTACTGTACATTTTTCATCCTTCTCTATGCTAGGTTCAACTGCATTTGTGCTTTTTTCAGCATATTCTGTTGCTGAATCTATAATTTTATAAACCTCTGCTTTTGATGGTACACTAAGTCCTGATCTAGAATATCCCGAACTAGCATATTCCCAAGAAAGTCCTTTATGTCCCATCCATAAGGCTAATTGTTTTGCCCATGTCCAATCTATAGTTCCACCATAACCAACAATTGCTTGAAGCTTTCTCTTTTCAAACTCGTTTGCACATTCTGTATAATCACTTATTAAGTACTTCGAAGCCTCTTTAGTGTTACCCTTTTGGATACAGTAAAATGCTCCATCCCCTGATGCAGGTACTCTTATACCTACAAGCCATGCTCCATACGCAGGTGAAAAATTGTATGCATAAACATATTCGCCTACTGAATATGCTTTTACATATTCTTTTACACCTACATACATTGTAATAGTTATTAATAGAGTAGTTATAAGTAATGCAAATATTCTTTTTATCTTATTGTTTAACGATTTATTTATTTTTTTCTTCATATTTCTTACCTCCCTTCTCTATTTTTTCACCACATATTTTTTTATCAAATATACACCTGCTGCTAATATTGTTATTACAGCTACTATTAATGTTGTATAAATTACAACTTCACCTGTTTTTACAGATATAATTGTTTTTGCTGCACCTAAGTCGTTTTCCTTTTCATCTCTATTTCCTGCTTCTGAATTAACATCATCTAATCCTAGTTCATTATAACTTTCAGCTATTTCAGCTTCATTTATAATTGTTCCAGTATTTGTATCTGTCATCTTCTTTGTTAATATTATTGTTATTTCTTTGCTCTCTCCTGGATTAATTAATGTATCTGCTAATTCCTCGCTATAGATATTTCCATCTTTTCCAAGGTATGCCCCAGAGTTTAGCTCTGTACTAAATTTTAAGTTTTCTGGTAAATAATCTACTATTTTCTTTGCATATCCTGGTACTGTGCCTTCGTTTGTAACAACTATTTTATATTCTAGAATTACTGTGCTTGTTGCCATTTGTTTAGCTGGTATATCTATTTTTGCCAATGTTTTATTTTGATTGTCATATTCATATGTTGTCATTTTACTTCCACTGTTTACAGTAACTTTATTTATATATTTATTTAAAGATAAGTCAAATGTTGGTGTTAAATATAGACCAATATCTATATCTCTTATGTTTCCATCTTTTACTGTTAAAGTATCTGTTAATCCAGCTTTTTGAGTTACACCTTCATATTTTATGTTTGAAGATATAGCATCTGAGTTTAACGATTTTTCAACATCTGCTTTTTGATATTCTGTTATGCTATATACTTTATCATCATATAAAAATGCTACTATGTAATTTCCATTTTCTAGGTTGTCTATTTCGTATTTCCCATCTTCTCCAGTTGTAGTAATTTTTTCTTTTTTATTATCTTTATCTTTTACAATTTCACCAGTGTCTTTATTGACTAAGATTACTTTTATTCCTTGTAAAGTTTTTTCATTTTCATCAAATTTTCCATTTAGATTTGAATCCAACCATGCTTTACCTGTTATTTTGTAACCGTCATCATTATCTATTTCTCCTGGGTCAACCATCTCATTATTTTTAGTGTTATTTTTTCCATCATCTTCATGTTGTGTTTTATCATATTCTATTACATATTCTAACTTGTTAGATTCTATTTCGCCAGCACTTGTTGATGATATTTTTAAAGTGCTTACTACTTCTTTATCTTTCTTTGAATCTAATTTATTTGCTTTTAATGTAATTGTTATTTTTGCCGTTTCATCAGGTTCCAACATGCTAATAACCTTTTGTATCTTTCCTTCTGTATTTACTGAAAGTTTCAGTGTTTTATCTCCACTTTCTATTGTTCCATATACAAATGTTGTTCCGTCTGGAATATTGTATTCTGTATTTATTGAATAAATTGTATTATCACCAGTATTTTTTATAGTAAACTCACTAACAAGTTCTTGTCCTTCTTTTACATATTTTTCTCCTGGATTAACACCTGTTAAACTATACTCAGTTTTTCCAGCATCTAAATTAGCTTCATTTGATGTATATTGTTTACCATTTATAGTTGCTTTTGCCACTGATTTCATGTCGTTTGAAACATTTTCAACATCACCATATATAAACATTGTTGCTGTTGAATTTGCTTCTAATGTTGGTATTGTTATTGTAACTGTGTTGCCTTTACCTTCAAATTTTGTATCTTCTAGTCCTTCCGCAAGAACATTTTTCTTGTATGTTACTCCTTGAGGCAATGTATACTCTATTTTTACATTTTTAACTTCTTTGTCTGTAAGATTTTCTACTTCTAGTAAGAAGCATGCTTCCATACCTTTTACTATTCTTATACCACTTGCATTTGTATTTCTTATAGCAAAGTCAGCTTTTTCTGCTGTTACAGTATATTTATTACTTTCAATGTTATTTGGAATTTCTGTTGATGTTATTGTTGCCTTTAATTCATAGTTTCCTTCTTTTTCTGCAACAATTGCACCTTCTACAAGCTGTGTTTCCCCAACTTTCATGCTATCTAATGATGTTTCCATACTTTTTGTTTCTTCATTATATTTAAAAGATTCTGTTGATGTAACACTACTCATACCTTCTGGTATTGGAACAGATACCTTCGCATCATTAACATCAACTGTTCCTTCATTTTTAACTTCAATACTATAGTTAAAAACACTTCCTACATTAACTTTGTTATCAGTTGTATTTTCAACTGCAAGACTTGCAGTTAATTCTGGTCCTACACCTGTCGTAAGTTCTATTTTAGGTGATGTTTTTGTTGATGTTGCTGTCTCTGTAACTGCATTATAAACTTTATAGTATGAATTTATTGTTCTATTGTAAGGTAAATTCTCTGGTATGTTCAAACTATAATTATATACTATTTGACTAGCTTGAGCCATTCCATTTTCTAATACTATTAAATATGATTTCACACTACTATAATCAGTAACATTTTCTTTCCAACCGTTATCTGAATTTGTTAAATCTTTAGTTGCAGAAGCATTCTCTGAATAATAAACTTTATATCCACTCTCTAATCCTGAAACTGCAATTGCTCCATTTAGCTTAGTATCTATTGTATTGTTCATTTTTTCAGAAGAATCATATTCCATACTTTCTTTTGTTGGTATTCTTCCTAATATGCTTGTTCCATATATATCATTGTTATAATTGTTTATAATAGTATTTTCTACTTGCGCTGTTTTTGATTCTGAATATATATCCAATTTTCCAGTTGTTGACTCATTATCAATTACTTCTACAGTTTGATTTGCTTTTGAAAAACCTTTTATAGTATTGATAGTAACTAACCCTGATGGTGCAACTAAGTTAATCTTTCTTGTATATGTGTTATTATCAACATTCATAGATATTTCTGCTTCTTTTGATGCAGTTGTTCTATCTAAATTTATAGTTGCATAAATTACTATGTTTATTCCCTTTGTTACACTATCGTTATATTTTGTTTGAATTCCCTTTGTATAGATCTTTATAGTTTTTACACCGTCTATTTCCACAACTTCATGATTTTGTATTTTTATTTCATCTGTATGTAATAATTGTACTGAATCTATATTTATATTTGCAACTTTCTCTGGTAATTTTATTGAAATTGTTGGATTTTCGTATAAACTATCATCTGCTGAATCTGTTTCTAACAATGCTGTTATCTCTACATCATTTGATACTACTGTTGATAATGTATCTTTGTTTATATTTATTGTTCCTTTTGCTGTTGGCTCTACTAAGTTCATTGTATCTGTTACTTCTGCTGTTGTTATTTGTTCTTCTCCTGCTTTTGCTATTCCTGTTGCTACTTGTTTTACCCCTGTGAAGATTTTTCTTTCTGCTAAACTATAGCTTATATCGCTTGCTATTGCCTTTTCTATTTCTACACTTAATTGTCCTTGTGTTTGTGGCTTACTTGTCTTTACTTCTATACTACTTGCTTTTTCTGCTGATATGTCTACTGTTGCTTTTCCATTACTATCTACTTCTGTATTTGCATCTATTGTTCCTATTACTTTTGAATTTGATATTATTTCTACTTTTCCTGTTTCTCCTAATATCTTCTTTAATTCTGCTATATCAACACTTACTTTTTTATTATATATATTATTTGCCGAGCTTACTGTTTCTCCGCTTTCTTTTACGAATTCTGGTGTATCTACTGTTATATTCATTTCATCTGTTATTCCTGCATAACTTGTACTCATAGAATATTTTTCTGTATATGTTGTTTCTACTCCATTATACATATATCCTTTTGCAATTGTCTCATTTACTATTTCACCTTCATAGTCTGCTATTGTTCCTTTTTGGCTTGCTGGTGTTTGTGCTGTTGCACCTGCATTTCCACTATGATTTACATCATCATAATATTCATTTACTATACTTGCTGATGTTTTTATTATTGGTGTACTTTCTCCTAGTGCTGTTTTTACTTCCTTTGGGTATACCATTACTATTTCATATTTGTCTTGAGAATTTTTCACCCATGAGATTTTTCCTTCTGAGTTTGCATTGTTTGCTACTTTTATTACTATTTCTCCATTTGTTTCATCATAACTATAATTTGACTCGTTAAAGCTTATTGCTGTTTTTTCTCCATTTGTGCCTTCTGTTGTTTTTGCATATACCATTACCTTTGTTGGTTTTGTTCCTGTTAGTTCTGGAATAGCTACTGTTACTTCTGAACTTTTTACTGGTAACACACTATTTTCTACTTCTGTTGTTACCTCTGTTTGTAACAATAATCCCTCTTCTTCTCCTATTTCGTATGGTATATATTTTACAATCTCTTGGCTTATTTTAGCTTTTGCTTCACCATGCCAACTTGTATGTATTGTAAGTTCTTTACTTACCTCTACTTCCTTTGCTTTTGCATTTACATAGGTTCCGTTCATTTTTACCTTATTGTCTTTATTGAAAGTGTCAGTTGCTATTTTTTCTGCTTTCGTTGGAGTTATATTTAATGCAATCTCTTCCTCACTTCCAGCAACAACCCTATTTAGCACAACCTTTTTATTTTCCACATCAATAGTTTTTATTTTGCCTGCATTTGATTCATCATCTGCTATCTCAAAATTACAGTCAGATAAATCAATTTGTGCATTTTCAAGATAGCCTGCATTTTTTACTGCTACTCTTACATACACTTTTTCTCCTAGGCTTGTTACCTCCATTGTTTTTGTATGCTTTTTTCCAGCATAATAAACATCCACTTCAACATTATCGTTGTTCGTTGATGTTCCTTGGTTCTCTAGCTCTGTTACACTTTTATATGTATCAGCTGCATAACTTATTACTGCATATGAGCTTGCATACAAAATTACTGTTGCTAACAAAACTGAGATTAATTTAATTGTTCTTTCTCTCATGATATACCTCCTAAGATTATAATTAATATATTTATTAATATAAGTATAGACATTATTTCTAATAAATTATCACATTTTTTTACATTTTTTTCAATGTTAAAATTTTCCGTTATATCAATAACGGTTTTTTCCCTCATACGGATACTATTTAATGCTCTTTTTATTAAATTTATGTTACATTTTTTTAGTATAGTTACCGTTAAATTTATTATAATGGTCTGCCTTCCTTATTTCCCTAAGATTCGCTTTTTTCGTTTCCTATCTTCTACGACTTCTCAATGCTTCAAAAAGTCATATTTCCCTAGCTTCTCTTAGTTTTAAATTGACCTATTTTTATGTTTTTCAAAATTAGGCCAAATCTAATATTTATTATACCTCATTTTCTCGCTTTTTTCAATGTTTTTAAGAGTTTTTTTACAAAAATATTACTTTTTTGTTACAATTGTTCTTTAGAGTATCTTTATTGTTATTTATTCACTCCGTTATTAGCATTTTTCTCCCCTCGCCAGAATTGTTGCATTAATTTTAGAAGAACAAATCTAAATGCAATATTTTATTTACCATAAAAAATATTCTAACATTCATAACAAGCAAAATAAGAGAGAAATTTGAAGTATTTTACCTCAATTTTCTCTCTTATTTCTAGGCTATCTATAAGTTAATTACTATTATTTAATTTTCTTGTAATTATATACATATACACTAGTTGCTATTGTGATTACAAGAACAGCCAATGCTATATAAAATACCATGTCCCCTGTTTGTGGGATTGGGGTTGGAGCTATTGTTTTATCTCCTTTTAACACTATTTTAGGTGAAACATCAGATGTTTCTTGATGTTCTGTTTCGTCTGTCCCTATATAATTAACATCAACCTTTTGGTTTGTTGGCATTATTACATTTAGTATTTTTTCATCATACTTTTCTTTTAATTTTAACTTGTATTGGAAAGTTGCTGTTTCTCCAGCTTTCAATGTTTCTATCGTCCAAATTATGCTATTATTAGATGTATCAACTGTTGCACTTACTTCTCCAATATTTGCTTTACTTACTATTTCATAATCATAGTTAGCAATTATATCTTCTGGGAAATAATCTATAACAGTTATATTCTTGATTTCATTTTTCTTTACTATTACCACATCTGAATATACAGTTTTTGTAATTGTTTCTGTTGCTTTATCATCTGTTACATAATAAAATTTTCCATAATTAGGTTTGCTTTCTGTGCCAAATACCTCTTCTGCAAGTTCAGCATATGTTTTTCCTGCAGCTTCACTTGATGTTGCCCCTGTAGGATCTGGTTGATAAGTTGAATCTACACCTGTCATTACTGTAACTATATTTATCCCTTTATCTATAACTGATTTTAATGTTGCCTTTGTTTTAGTTGTAGTTTCTCCTGAGTATGTTGCTTTTGGTCCTCCTACAGCTGTATTTGGTACTCCATCTGTTAAAAGTATTAAATATTGATTTAATTTGCTTCCTGTTGTAAAGTTATCTCTTGCTATTTGTAATCCTGCATCAATATTTGTTCTAGCTCCTGTTGTTTCTATTGAATCAATTGCATTTTCAACATCTGCTATTTTATTTGTTGGTTTTACCATAAGCTTTGCATCTTCTAGCGTTCCTTCTTTTTCTGCGTCAGAGCTTGTTGAAAAACTTACAACACCTATCTTCGTATTGCTTTGTGCTGTTATTATACTTTTTGCTAATTCTTTAGCTGCTCCAAACACTGCTTCTTTTCTTGTAATACCTGAAGATAAAGTATTGTCTGACATACTTTTTGAATTATCAATTACTAAAAATATTTCAGATTCTTCTATTAATGTTTCTTCATTTTTTAGGTTTGTTACATCCACTTGAAGAATGGCTTCTTTATTATCATTATCAACTTTTATTAGTTTCTTTATTAATTTCCCATTATCTCCAAGTTCTATTTTACATACATTATTTTCAGCCTCTTCTAATGTTACATCTTCATTTACTGCATACACTGTAGGTACTATTACTGATAGAATTATCATTAGCGCAGCCATTAGTCCAATTATTTTATTTTTCATATTGTTTTCTCCTTTACATAAACTTAAAATCTTTTATTATTGTAATACAAAATACAAGTTTTATCAAGTTTTTTTTGATTATTTTATCTTAAAATTGCGTTACATAATCCCTGTGCATATTTAACAGGATTAAATTTTGCTTGATTATTAAACTTTATCGCACCCTTGCAATCAACTGGTAATTCAACGCTTGTAACAAATTCAGTATCAACAATTTCTAATTTTTTGGCAACCTTTTCCTCTTCTTTTATTTTATTAACTTCCTTGTCTTTTGTTGTGTATATATAAGCAGATGTTCTCTCAAAATCACATTGTATATTTTCATTATTTATTATACTTTCAATGTTATTTATTGCTTGCTCATTTGCTCTCATATATTTCTTTGCAAAATCCACACCATTTGACTCAACTAGATATTTATAAAATAATCCGTGTTGACTTGTAACTTTACCAGTGGACTTTCCACTAGTACTTCCACATATTTTATCTCTTTCAATTATCGCTACTGAATAATCCTTACTCAGATAATATCCGCAAACTAAGTCCAGTAAGACCTCCTCCTATAATGCATATATTAACATCAATGTCATTTTCTATACTTTTAAACTTTAATTTTTTATTTATACTCTTTTCCCAAAAAGATTCCATTTTTATAGTTCCTTTCTCATATTATATTTTATCTAGAATTATTTTTTTCAATATTTTACTTTTTATACCTTTTCAGCACCTTTTATAGCGCAAAAAAAACTAGTTAAATACTCTAATATCTAACTAGCATTTTTGCTTTTAATATATTCTTACATAAACTTTTGCTTTTACCTATGTTTTTTTATACAGTTTTTAATATTATTATTTTAATTTTCTACTTTTTATCTTCTCTTCTACTTGTTTAGATTTATCCTCAACCTTTTTCTCTAATTCCTTTTTTTGCTCTTCTACTTGTTCTTTTATCTTCTCTTTTTTCTCTTTTATTTTGATTTTCACAACTTCTAAATTAGGATATGCATTTAATAATCTTCTATGCAATACAGATTTGCTTTCTAACACTTGTCTTACTTTTTTTGTTATTTCTTCTGTATTATCTAAGTCTGATCCAAAAGCTTTTTCTGTTTTCTTTACATATCTTATAACAACGACAGATACTATATTATCCGTAATAAATATTGTTAATAAAGTCCAAAACAATACGTTAAGCCATACTTCTGGAAGTAAGTTTAGTTTACTTAATAAGAATGGATTTGATACATACATTATAAATAATCCTAATAGTCCAAATGGAATTATTGTGTTCAAACATACTCTTCCATTAATATTAAACTTTCTTTGGCTATAATCCCACCATCTCGCCTTATACATTTTTTCCATATAATAACTTGTTGCATATTCTAATATTCCACATACGAATATTGCCATAACAAATAGTGCAATAGGGTCTCCTATATATTTATTCAATAGAAAAGTTATTAACATAGCACCATATCCATATATTGGGCAATATGGTCCAATTAAAAAACCTCTGTTAATAAATCTTTTATACTGGATTAGTTTTCCTATTACCTCCATAGTCCATCCACTAACCGAATAAATCATAAATAATAAAAAATATATTCTTATATCTATCCCTAAAATCTGCATTATTACTCTCCTCTATAGAGCATTTCAATTTTGTCTTAACTATATTTTTTTATAGTGCTCTATATGTTCTTTTTTATTTCTCATTTTCCACAGTTTAATCACTAAAAGTGGATTTCTGTTGCATTATATCATAAAATTTTGATACTTTGAATACTTTTTTTAAAAGAGTGGGGAAATTTTTCCCCACTCTTCGGATTTACTATAAATTTAAGTTGTTGCAAACTCCTTTCGCTGATTTTTCTGGATAATTGCTTCCACTTCTGGTCTGTTGAGCATCCCTTCCCTGCAAATTGCATCTACCAGAACTTCCACAATCTGTCGATTCTCCTGAAGAATATCTTTTGCACGTTCAGAAGCTTCATCAATGATTTTTTGAACTTCATCATTGATAGCTTTGCTCTTTTCTCCGTCCAGCAACTGATAGTCAGAATCATTTACAAAGATCCGATTTTTTCCTACCTCAGACGACATTCCAAACTTTGTGACCATATTATAGGCAGTTTTAGTTGCCTTTTCCAGGTCCTCACTTGCTCCCGCATTTTCCTCGACATTCATGAAAATCTCTTCTGCAATTCTTCCTGCAAGACTAGCAGCAATCGTGTCAATCAAACAACTTCTGTCTTTGCTTTCCCAACTGCCTGTCTTTTCCAAGACATTAATACCAAGGTAATCTTCAGCAGGAATTATTGAAATTGCCAGGGTTTTATAATTTTCCAATCTTCCAGAAAATCTCAAAACAGTAAAGTGTCCAATTTCATGATATGCGGTCTGTTTAACCTTCCCGACAGGCATCTTTCGGAATCTTTCGAAATTAGATGTGAAGTTTTCCATAATGGATTCCACATCCACTCGTTTCTTTCCTTTCTGCTTAGCAGTCACCATGGACAAATCTATTAAATCTATTGTCCTATCAGGGTTCCTGGTAGTATAATTAAAGCACGCAGAGTAAAAAATTATTTTCTCTACCATTCTCTTGGAAATCCTAACATCATGGAAAGTTTCCAACTCTTTGATGGATTTCTTGAGCATGGGATAAACTTCCTCGGCTTTTGGCTCTTCAACACTTATATTACGAAATCTTCTTCTAAGTGCTCCTTCATTTCCAAAAGCTCTTTCATACTCTTCATTGGTTGTTGCACCAATGACAATTGCTTCATCTCCAGCCAAAATCGGTTTTAGAGCATTGGATAAGTCCTTGCTTTCTCCATCATTCGAGCAGTTACCCGCTCCAACCATCATGTGAATTTCATCAATGAAAAGAATAATATTGTGATATTTCTTTAACATTTCAATCAATTCTTCGAACCGCTTCTCGGCATCTCCCCTATACTTTGCTCCAGCAATCATGTTATTAATGTCTAACGACAGAACAACATAATCCCTGAACATTGCTGGGCAAGTGCCCTTTACAATGTCACTCGTAATTTTATAAACGATTGATGATTTTCCAACTCCAGGCTCACCTTTCAGAATAACATTCCGTTTGGTTTTTTTCATAATAGTTTTCCAAACTTCGTTTACTTCCCGATCTCGGCCAAGAATTGTGCACTCTACCTTCTCAAACCTTTCATTAAGGTTTGTAATGCAGCTTTTCAAACTGCTCGGAATCGATATCTGAACATCTTTTGAAGTATTTTCCTTATTAGAATATACTTTTATCATTTTCTCAACATCTACACCGATTCGGCTAAAGAATTCCTTCATCACATCTGTAAGGTTTTCAAAAAAGGAAAGCACAAATGTAGTAAAAGAAATTTCTTCTCTCCCTTCCTCCTCAGCAATAATGTTAGCATAAAAGAAAATACCTGCTACTTCCTCAGAAAAGTGAAACGCACTACCATTGGTGGAGCCAACTTCTCTCAGGCATTCATTCATAAAGTCGATTTCCTCTTTTTCGAAGATTTCTTGTTCTTCATATTTATCTTCGCCATATGCATCTTTAATGTCTATCCGAATTGACTGAACTTCACACGTCGAATTTTTACGCACCAATTCAGAAAATTCTTCATTTTCCATAAGTGTTTCAAACAACATCAAAGAGTTTATCACTTCAAAGTGGTTTTCCATGCTATCGGCAATTATCCACCGAACAACATTTTTTACGTCCCTTGACAACTTAATGCTCATAGTTCATGCTCCTTTCAAAACATGTTATGACAACCATTATACCATATTTTTCCCAAAAACACAAGAGTAGGAACTTTAATGACAGGCGATTAATTTTTATTATTACTTGATTTATTAATATTTAGTCGTAAAAAAGCACCCCAAAAGTTAAACTTTTGGGGTACACTTCATTCTTTGAAATTTTTACTCTATCTCAATATATTTCTTTTCAGGTAATTCTTTTTTATCTTCCTTCTTAGGAACAACAATTGTTAATGTTCCATTTTTAAACTTTGCTTTAATTTCTTCCTCTGTAACATTATCTCCTACATAGAAACTTCTAGAACATGCTCCTGAATATCTTTCTTTACGTACAAATCTGCCTTTTTCTTCATCATTTTCCTCTTTATTAATACTTGCATGTACTGTTAAATATCCATCTTGTATTTCTAGCTTTATACCTTCTTTTTCATATCCTGGTAAGTCAATTGCTATAATGTATTCATTTTTCTTTTCTTTGATATCTGTTTTCATTAGTCTGCTTACTCCCTCATTAAAAAATGAATCTCCAAATACATCATCCCATAAATCAAAATCATGTTTTCTAGGTATCATCATCATAAAAATCAACTCCTTTAAAAATATTATGTGTTGACACTTGATGAAAGTGGCACATGTTTATGATAAATATTCTTTACCATTTACATATATATTATACATCTTTTTTTAGCAGAGTCAATATTAGAGTGCTAACTTTCACATAAAATTCATATTTCTCATAAAACCATTGATATTAAAAGGATCTCAGGGATTCTAACTTGCTAATCTCTTTAAATACTTCATTTTGTCTCGAAACCAATCTAATCATTTTTTAATAATGCACTATCTATTTTTACATTTACATTTTGCCAATAAACTCATATACCTATTTTTGTTTGATTTTTAATGCTAAATCATACTCTTTTCTTCCAAAATCAACAGTTGGCACAATCTCTTCATTATTAAACATTTCTATAAATTCGTCTATACCTACCCATTTAAAATCTGTTGCTTCTCCATCTGGAAATGTAATTTCATCATCTTTTATATCACGTTTGAATAGCCACAAATCCTTGAAATTTGCAGGCTTGTTCTCACGTTTTACTTCTTTAAGAAATGTTGCTTCATTTTCTGAGAAGTTAATCCCCAGCTCTTCTTTAACTTCTCTTAAGATTCCTTCCAAACTTGTTTCTCCTTTTAATACAGAACCCCCATTACATTCCCAAATTCCACCAAACTTTTTAAATGGGGCTCTTTTACTAATCAATATTTCATTTTTTGTATTTAAAATAATTGCTTGAACCACCAAATGGTATTCTCCATCTTGAAATTCATAAACTCCTCTTTCTGCTGTTTTTCCTATTTTCTTTTTGTTTCCGTCATATAGATCCCATAATTCCGCCATAATAACCTCCTCATATACTACAATCAAATTTTAATTTTTACCTGTCTTCTACTTCTTTTACCAGTGCAGTCTTCATATTGTTTCTTTTTCCTCCATATATGTCATCAAACAAACTATCTCCAATAACTAAAACTTTTTCAGGTTTGATTTTCATCTTTTCACATGCTCTTATAAAGTTTTTCTTTAATGGTTTATGTGCAAAGCCTATATAGGCTATCCCATTATCTTGGAAATATTGTTCAATTTTTTTATCTTTTCCATTGCTAACAACTATAATTTTTATTTTATCTTTTAAACTTTCAATCCATTCTTTGTTAGTTTTTGGAATATCTCTCATTTCTTTTCGTAAAGTTTTGTCCACATCTAAAATTATTCCTTCGATTTCAAAGTCTTCTTTTAACTTTTCGATTGCTTTTATATCTAATTCACCCACAGTGTCTAGCGTAATATCCGGTTTTACTTTTTTTGCTAAAACATAATGTATTAAATCTAATATTTTATCAGCTAGTAGTTCATCTAGTGTCTTCATATAATTACAAAATCTCCCATAACTTTTAAACAAGCTTATCTATATCAATTTGGTTTAAACTTTGTTTATATTTTGATATATTTTTCATACATGATAACGCAACAATTTATATTTAATGTTACTCAACCACTTATATCTTCGTCATTATTATATCACTGGTAAATATCTATTTACAAGAGTATAGCAGTCCATTTTTTTATAAGATTTTTTTCAATAAATTATGACAATTTTTTTAATTACTCTTTTTTCTAGTCTATAATCTCCATATTTTAAGTTTTCTAAGACTAATATTTGATTTTTATTTAAGTAGCTTCATCTTTTGAAGTTTTTCATTCTTTCAATTTATAGTTTCGAAAATACCATTCCCAAACTATCATTTATGACCAAATCAGCTTTATAGTCATAAGGAGTTGAATCTCTGTTTATCAGCACAAGATTTTTTCCTTTAAAATAATTTATTAAACCACTTGCAGGTTGAACCGTAAGCGACGTTCCCGCAATAATTAGTAGGTCAGCATTATGAATAGCATATATCGAGTTTCTAATTGTATCCTCATTCAATCCTTCTTCATATAAAACAACATCTGGCTTTATTACTCCACCACAGCTACACTTTGGAATACCATTACTTTTAAACACATATTCAGCATCATAAAACTTATGGCATTTCATACAATAATTTCTTAGTACACTACCATGCAATTCGTACACAATTTTGGAACCAGCTTTCTGATGCAAACCGTCTATATTTTGTGTTATTACAGCCTTTAATTTGCCCCTTGATTCAAGTTCTGCAAGTTTAATATGTGTAATATTAGGTTTGTATTTTAATGAGTTCATTTTTGATTTATAAAACTTATAAAATTCGTCTGTTTTATTCATAAAGAAAGTATGGCTTAGTATTGTTTCTGGTGGATATTTATATTGTTGATTATATAGACCGTCCTTACTTCTAAAATCAGGTATTCCACTTTCAGTAGATACCCCTGCGCCACCAAAGAACACAATATTTTCACTCTCATTTACTAATTGTTTAAATTGCTGTATTTTTTCATCCATAATTTTCGAGCTCCCTTCTTCTTTTTACTAATCTTTCTTTTATTTTATCTTCTTTTTTAATAATCTAAAATATTTCAAGTAATATTTATTTACTACATCTTCATAACCTTTATTATTTACTGATTTTTAAAATTTTTCAATATAATATTTCACTACTTATTCTTTTAATAAAATTCCTTCAAAACTATAATAATTATACTATCATTTATCATTATATCCAAGTTTTTTAAGTAGTTTTTGATGTTTTTTATATTAATTTTAGGATTTTCCCCATACACCATTAATATTTTTTAATTCAATTTAATCTCTTTCCTGCTTTCAGTCTTACTTTATGTCTATCTTGCATATACTAATATAAAATTAAATTTAGAGGTGAAATAAATATGTTTTTTAATACTGCTAAAGCTAATATAAAAGGAGGAAGGAAATTTCCAGAAATTAATGGTATTGTTACTTTTAAAGACGTTTCAGATGGCGTAATATTAACTGCAAAAATTAATGGATTGCCACAATCAAAAGATCATTGCAAAGGAAGATTTTTTGGATTCCATATACATGAGCGGAACCTCATGTATAGGAAATTTAAATGATGAATTTGCTAATGCAAAAGCTCATTATAATCCTCAAAATTGTCCTCATCCTTATCATGCTGGGGATTTGCCACCATTAATTGAAAATAATGGATACAGTTATATGAGTGTCTTCCTTAATAAATTTAAAGTAAAAGATATAATTGGAAAAGTTGTCATTATCCATGATATGCCTGATGATTTCACCACTCAACCTAGTGGTAATTCTGGTACAAAAATTGCTTGTGGTGAAATAAAAAGGTCCTTTTAAGTTTGTTTTAAATGTGACAAACTATAACTATTTTAGTAAAATTATGGAAAAAGTACTTGCTTAGTAAGTACTTTATTTTATTGTTATTTAAAGGATAGAGCTTCGGGTTATGAGCGATGGCTGACCACTTTTTGTAGTTTTGTGAAAATTAGAGTTTTTGTTGGTATTTCAGTATTTACAAGAGTTTTTGTTTGTAGAACATTTGTGCATTTTTAGGGCATTTTTGGAGATGATTTTACCCAATTTTTACCCAATTCATATAGTACGTTTGTTGTAGTATTTTAAACTCTTGTAAAGGATATTTTTATTAATAAAAATTTTAATTTTAGGAGGATTTAGATTATGAATAATTTAAGAGAAGTTAATGATGATATTTTGAAAGATTGGTTAAGCTTTAGAGAGGAAATGGTTTTAGGCACACTTACTAAAGAAGATAGAAAACATTATATTTATTTTGATGAGATTGCTGAAAACATTTTAAAGAATGTTCCTAAACAGAGTCAAAAGTATGTAAAGAATCAATTGGATAGACTTGATAAGAATTTTATGGATTATATTTGTTATTGGAATGAGAAATATTATAGGAATGGTTTTTGTGATGGAGTACAGTTAGTTATAGGATGTTTTGATAATTAGCAAACAAGATATCGGAATTTATTTCCGATATCTTGTTATTTATTATAAAATATTGCTATTGGATGTACTACACAAATATTCTCTTCTTTCGTTGGTAATATAGATCTAAGGGCTTCATTTATTGAAAATTGTAAAGTAGAAAAAATATTTTTATCATCATTTGGATTAGTATCTTTACCTATTATATTTGTAATCATTCCAACACATGTTATATCTCCTCCATACATAAATCCAATACTAGTTGGATTAACCCTAAAATACTTCTCATCTAGAGGTATTAAATATCCATCATTTGAAATTAACATTCTACTATATGGAATCATTTTCTTAAATACATTTATAATATCACCTACATTATCATATTGCTTATTTTGCTCATTTATTGTTTTTTTTATTTCACTTTCGATTTGAGTAGATTTAGCTCGTCTCTGCTCTCTATTCAATTGATTAAGTGCATTAGAAGCTTTTTTCTTTATTTCTTCACTTGTTGTCTTTTTTAAATAATCTATTAATCCATTTCTAGAAAATAAGCATTCCAAATAATCTAAATCAACAAAATCAAATATTCTATTCAATTCAATATATTGTCCATAATCGTCATTTGTATTGTTACCCATTTCAATTTTTTCAGCTTGCATATATTCATAAGCGATATCAAAAGCCGCATCATGAAGAGATTTTTCTATAATTTGTCGTGCAGTATTAGAAATATCCTTATCTTTTCCAATTTTTGCTTCCAAATTTAGTTTTGCTTCAGCATTTACAATATTAAATATTCCAGCTTTTCCTCCCACATTTATGTCAGATAATATAGTATTATTTTCACTATTTGTTGATGTATTACTTTCTTCCATCTTTATATCTCTTATAAGTCCATTATCTTTTTGGGCGATAATAGAATTAACAATATCTGTATCAAGATAAATAAATTGTTTCATTTTTTGTTCCTCCATTTATAATTTTTTATTATATAGATTGTTTATTTACATTATTTTAACTGTATTAAATTTTTTAATGATATATCTGAAACTGCTATAATATTTTCATTTTTTTCATACACATTTTTGCTTACTAAATGTTCATTTACTATAAATACTTTGTATATCTTCCAATTATCTCCTTTTAAATTATATTGTGCTTTTATATCTTCAATATGATCTTTGGCCCATTCAGTTCTTCTTTCAAGCTTTTTACTATAACTTTTTTTACTATCACTATCTTCAAACATTTCTCTATATTCGCAATATATTTCATATGGATTCCTAGATAATTTAAAATCTTTTACTTCTCCTACCACAATTTGCTTATTTTTATCATAGATATATAAAATGTCTATATCTCCTAAATCATTATTTTCTTTGTCTACTATTCTTTTTCCATTAACTTTCTTTAAGTTTTTATCGACTATTAGTTCAGGGAATGTTTGTAATATATTAAATATACTATCATTAAATGCTTTTCCTCTATTTTTACTTACTTTTCCTATATATTTATTCATCTCTTTACTTCTGGTCTTAAATTTTCCATCACTTATAAGGTCCATCGTAAACATAGTCATATGAAAAATATTTCTGTTTCCCCATATATATTCATTATCTCTTTTTATAAGAGGTCTCCTTGTAAATGATAATTCTCTATTAAATCTCCACGGATATACATCTTCCTTTCTAAATCCCTCTGGTGGTGTTAGAAAATCATCTCTTTTATCTAAACATATATAATCCAAGATTTTTTGAATTTTTATCTCTTTAATTTCTTTCAATTGTTCTTGTATAGTTATAGCTAATTTATCACATTCAAATTTTTTTATTTCACTTGCCTGTTCTTCTCCAATTAATATTAAATGATAACATACTTTTAAAAATTCCGAAAAAGTAAATCCCTTTTCAAAATAAAATGCCTTATCCAATTCATTTGATTCAAATTGACTTTTTACTATAATTTCATTCCATTTTCCTATTGAATTATATTCAAATTCTCTTATTCTTGCATTTAACATACTACTTCCCATTGCATTATATTCATTTTTTTTAATCCCTATTCTGTCAGACTTTAATATCTCAATAGGAGTATTAAATATTTTATATCTAAACAAATCATTATTATATGCCCACTCTATTATTAAAGAACATATTGCTAATATCTCCTCATATTCATATTCTCCCAGTAGCTCTTTTCCTAACGGTGGTTGAGCAGACACATATTCAATTAAAAACTTCAATGCCTTTGTAACTCTTTGATTTTCATTAAAATCTTTCCATATTTTGTCTTTCTTTTCTGGATAACACAAAACATCATTATAATGTCTTCTTTGGAACATCATCATATAATATATTTGTTCTTCTAAATCATAATATATTACTTCCACTAAATTATTGGGATTTAATTTTTTGACTTTATTTTGTAGTAATTTATATAAATAGTCAACTACTAATAATGTAATTTCATTTTTACCTTCTTCATCAACTATTCCATAATTCCACTTCTTTAGTGAAATAATATATTTTCCAATATCATCAAGTAATTCATTTATATCATTTTCATTAACTTTTCTATTTTGTGGAAAATCAATAGGTTTGAAATATGGATAGATTTCATAATCAAGTACAAAGAATTTTTGTTTCTTATCAGGAGAAAACTTTTCGTCAATTTTTTTATAATCTTTGTCTGTAAAATCCATTATCTTATTTAATATTATTAAAAATAAATTTTTTTCTTCTTGGTTGTCCTTCCTATTAAAACAATGATATGTGTTTGGACTTATATCTAATAATATTTTATTATTTTCTTTTTTTATTGAAACAGTATTTTCAATTGGTTCACTACATTTTTTATCATAAAAATATTCTATACTGTTACCTGTCATATTAATTTTAATATTAACATATTTCTCTCTAATTTCTTTATCTTCAATAATTTCTTTACATTCGCCAATCCAATAAGAAATAGTATCTATCATACTATGACAAACATTTAATTCCTGACTATCTTTTATTTTCTCACTATATATCCATATTTCTATATTTTTCATTTCTACCAATAAACTTATTACTTTATTCTTTCTATTTCTATTATCGTTCAAATATATTTTTCTTTTTTCGTCTAGAAGAATTACCTCCTCCATATATTCTGGATTATATGATTCAACTAAATGTCTATTTTCATTTTTTAAGGATTTAACTATATATTCAATATCATCACCTGCACTAAGATATAACATTGTATTTTTAGGATTAAATTCATCACTAATATAAAAAGAATAATTACAATTTGTATAAATATCTACAAATGGAAGTTCTCCAAAAGCCTGTGGCACTTCTAATAATTTATTCTTTGCACTTATATATCTTGTTAAAAAGAATTTTTGCTCTCTTTCATTTATAGAAATACATTTTAATTCGAGTGGATTTAGACATATAGGTGCATTAAATGTACTTTTATTAAACCCTATTAACATACTTCTCCCAAAAGAATTATATATTAAACATATAAATATATCTTTGTCTGATACTCTAAGTTTTAATTTATTTGTAATATAATCTATTCTTTTATCCAGCAATTTGCTAATTCCATTATTTCTGTAATTATCAAATACTTTTTCTTTATTAAAGTCTCTTCCATCATCAAAGATTCCTATTGATATAATTATTTGCTTATTATCTCCAGTCAGCAATGTCTCTTTGTACGACATATCGTCTTTTTTCAATTTTATATTTAAAGAATCTTCATTTATTTTTTTATTTCCCAATCTATCAAAATAATTTATACACTGTTTCCATACTGTATGGTTATATAGTTTAATAAATTTTTCTTTTTCCCCATATTGATCAGCAAAACTAACTATACTATGTATCAAAAACGGACCTAATATTGATGGTGATAAAATTATTACATTTCCTTTACCATCTTTTAAAAATGGTCTTTTGAAAAACTTTTGATTGTCTAGATTTAATAAATTTTCTATATCTTCATTTTCAAAATCACTATATAATAAATTTATTAATTCATTATCATTTAGCATATAATTTACTATATCTTCTTTTATAATTATACATTCCTGTAATTTTTTTAATCTATTCTCACTCGGTATAACAATATTTTCGATTTCGTCATATCTTTTTAAATTTTCAATACTAATATCAATTTTTTTTGAAACACAATCTGAAATTTCTAAAATAAAACTAATTAATATGCTCATTTTTTTAGCAAATTCAATATTGAATTTGTTACCACTTGTGTAAATTGTATTTATAACTGCCTGGAGTATATATCCTGGTATGTAGTTAATACCTGTAAAAATATTATAATTGTTATAAAACATCACTCTATCTATAAATGAATTTTCTGGTGGATCTATTGCAGAAGTCAATTTCATATTTTCAATTGATTGTATTAGTTTTTTAAATTTGCCCATACTTATTTTATATTCCGATATCAATTCTTTCTTAGATAAAGTGAGTATTGCTGCAGTTATTGGTTCAATAATTGTTGCTTTGTTTTGGTTCTCAGGGACTAAATTTAAAGCAGATAATTTTGCAATAATATCATAAATATCGTATCTTTTTATTTCTTTTAATATATTTTTAACAATATCTTTATCTCCTTTTTTCTTTTCATTATAGAATCTATCAAAATTATCGTGTAAACTTTTCATACTTTTCTCCCTTTTTATTTTATTACAATACATAATATTAATTTGTCGAAACTTGTATTTTATTATCAATAAAAGCAAAATAATTCTGTAATATATAATTACTATTATTTTGCTTTTCTTTTGTCATTGATACATATCATTCTTTACCTTTAACTACTGTTCCATCATCTAAAATCTTAATAATCTTACTAAAATCTTTTGCGCCAATATGTGAATAATAATTTCCACCATCAATATAACATGATTCACATTTGCAAGTAACAAAATCATGTAAACTTTTTGATTCAATTATATCTCCACAAATTAAGCATTTAATTTTCATAATCATCATTCCTTATATTCGTTCCTATTAGTCATACCTATATTCTTCACTATCCTCAGCTACCATTAATTTACTGTGTCCTTCTTCATCTACTGGGTAAATTATTTCTTTGGCTGTAGTCAATCTGTTTTTTAAATATTCAGATAAAGCTTTGTCTTCGCAGTATATATAACACCCATTTTGTCCTCTTGTTAATAATGTCCTATATGTATTTTTTATAATTTCATCTGCCAATTTTAAAGCTCCTTCTGGATTTTCTTTATACATCTTCTTTATTCCAGATAAAGATTTATCTGTTGATGCTCTTTCTTTAAAATCTGTTATAATTTTTCCGTTTTCATATCGTAAATCTTTTCCTATAATTACTCCAACATAGTCAAATTCTAATCCTTGTGATGTATGTATGCAACCAGCTTGTTCAACAGAATCTTTATCTATTGCCCAAATTGTTTTATTAAAATTCCATTTCATTTTAAAATCATATTCTGGTATCTCTATGTCATATTTATCACCTTTAGGATCTTCTTTTGAAATCCAATCCCAGCAGTATCCTGCCAATATTCTTGATTTATTCTTAATATTATTACATCTAATAATTTGTTCTTTTAGCTCATTTGGATTATCAAAAACTTTAACTCTATAATCTTTAAGAAATGTCATATCTATTTCTTCATCAGTCACGTCACCATACTGTAGAGAGCTTTCTACCCAATCTATAAATTTTTCAGCTCCTCCGCATCTAAATTGAGCATTTAATTTTCCATATGATATTTCAGCATTTAATTCTTTAGCAAAAAATTCTATTCTTTCTTTTGTTCCATAATCATCTATATGTATATGTTGCTTTGAATCAATAAAAAATATTGCAAATCTAGTAGCATTAATAATCTCTTTTATTTGATTCTCTCCTCTTTTTAGGAATCCTGTCTTTTCGGTAAGTCTATGTGCTTCATCAACGATCAATGCATCAAACTCATTGCTTTTTTCATTTATATATGATCCTGACCCACAAAATAGATTATCAATTTCAGTCTTTTTATATGTTCCTTTTAATTGAACAGAATAAACATCTCTTGGTGTTTGATTTTTTGTTATATACTGACAGTTCATTCCATACTTTCCCAAAAATTGTCCTAGTAAATTTATTGCAATTACAGACTTTCCTGTACCAGGTCCACCTTCTACTATATAAACTCTTTTCTTACCATCTTTTTTTGATAATTTTGCTAATCTTTTTGCTTCTTCAAATACATCCTTTTGTAAATCAACCATAGAAAATTCTTCTTTACCATTTAGCATATTTAATATATTATCCTGTAATTGTTTTGAAGGTTTGATTCCCCCTTCTTCTAGTATATATAATGTTTCCTTATTATCTCCATATTTTATATGTTTTCTAATAAATTCTTTTAGCTTATCATTCTCTCCATTCAAAAAAATTGGTGACTCTTTTAAAAGGCTTCTATATTGATTGTTTGTTATAGCATCATTTTCTGTTTTTTCATATCTATGTAAACACGAACATGGAATTATATCCATTTTTTCTTCTTCTGCAGCCGCATAGAAATTTTTCATAATTTTTGCATATGAAAGTGCTTGATATGAAGGATGTTGTACTATACCATATGCTTTTACTTCAACCATATCATCTCTATCTGTAACTACTTTAGCACTATTCCACCTTTTGAATTCTATTACTATAATTGTGTGTTCCTTCTCTTCGTTTAATCCACATATTATAAAATCCACTCTTAATTTTGAATTATATAATTTAAATTCCATTGCTACAGAAATATCATTTGGAAATATATTATCTCTTAATATTTTTTCCATATGATTTGCTGTATCTATCCAAGATTCATTTTCACTACTACCTACATTAAATCCTAATCTTGCTTTTATTTTTTTGGCTACTTGATCATTATATACATCTTCTAAAAAAGATTGTTTCGTTGCCTCATATACTATCATAATAATTGCCCCCATAATTATATCTTTATAGCTTATTATATTTTGTACTTACACCCTTTGCTTTTTCTACTGGATATTTTTTCTTTGTTTTTTCTAATTTCTTTAATATTATATCTTTTGGATTAACATTTAATTTCATAGCCATTTGAATACAATATGTAAATACATCTGCTAATTCTTCGCATACTTCTTCTTTATTGTAATTTTCACTATCCCATTGAAAGCACTCTAATAATTCTCCTGCCTCTATCGAAATTGATTTTGCTAAATTTTCTGGTGAATGAAATTTATCCCAATCTCTTTCTTTATTAAATTTTTTTATTTCTTTTATTATTTCTTCCATAAATCTTTTACCTCTAATCTTTCAAAATTTCAGAATAAATATTATACATATATCCATCAATACTTTCTCTTTCTTGCTTTTCAATCATTTTCAATAAATTTATTATATCTTCATCTACTATTGGTATAACTAATCCTCTACTATCTTTTAATGTATCTCTGCATCTGTCTATAAACAACTTTCTATTTTCAAAGTTTCTAGCCATCATAATTCCAAATTTTCCAATGGTTGGAAAAAATCTTCCTGACACTTGATCTATTTCGGGATTTTCTGGATCATGATTATAATTCTTGCATTCAACCACTATTTTATTTGCTATAATATTAGGGGATGTTCTCATATTATAAAAGAATCCATCATTTGCTGCATTTAAATATGTAATATCAATTCTTTTTCTTCCATTATGTATTCTATCTTCTTTTTTAGGTTTTATAAAATTAGGATAAAATATAAATTCTAATGCACCAATACAATAATCTTGAAATAGATTTTCATCTTTTTTGCCAGGATCTATTTTTTTAATTTTATTTCTTAAACTCTTTGCAATTTCTTTTTCTATTTCTTCTATATCCTTCCTTTTCCATGCATATTTTATAGGCATATTTCCTTTTCTTTTTCTATATTGATCTAATAATTCAGGATGTTCATTACTGATTTTATACAGAAAATCTTTCTTTAATTTATATTGAGATTGCTCTTTTAATTTCTTTTTTGTAACTCTTTTTTCTCCTGATTTTAATGTTTCTACTAATGAGCTATTTGCATTTATATGTTCCCTTTGTAAATATTCTAAAACTTCTTTATTATAATATTCTCTAGAATTGATAATTGGCGTTTGTACAACTATCCATTTAGGCACTAAAATTATTTTTTTGTTATTTACACATGGAAGTTCGACATATTTATTTTCCCATCTTTCAGTCTCTTTGTTCCAAATAAATCCACTTGGTACATTATACATTTTAATATTTAGATTTTTGCATTGTTCTTGTGTATAGTCAATTAAATACTTTCTAATTATATTAATTGTCATATCTGAAATTTTATCATCACCTATGCCTTCCACCATCAATTCACATTCAGATATATCTTGAATAAATCCCGTTGTAACAGCTTTGCTTTTTGATAATTTGTTATATAAATCATTAGCTTGCTTCTTATTAATTCCTTTACCATTTGGTTTTCCCCTTGATAAACCTAATCGAGTTTCATTTGGTTCATTTAAATGCTCTAACATATATTTACATAGTTTTGGATTTGTATTAATATTTTCTATTATTTTTTGAAAAAATTCCCTAATCTCCTTTGTAGCATTTATACTCCATTCATCATTTCTTCTACTTATAAAATAAGGATCAACAAATAATGGAATATCCCCATCCACAAATATATCCACAAAATCTAGTTCTACTTGACTTTTTTTTAATTTAAAAAATTCAGAAAATTTTGTCATTTTATTCACCCTCATTTATAATAACTCTAGTATATTTTATATCATAAAATGACAATTTTCTCAACAGATACTTGTAAATATTTACAATTAATTTCTTCCAAAAAAATGATCATATGGATAACCTGCTTTAATATACAACTCCGTTAACTCCATTTTATATTTCTCCAATAACTCTAAATGCTTTTGCTTAAATACATTTTTACAAATCCATTCAACTCCTTTTCTTGAAATAATAACTTTATTATTATCTAAATATTTATAATTACTAAATCCCTTATCACACATTTTTTTAATTGCTTTCCTTATACTAGATTCTGCTCTATTAAAGTATTTTTTTAGTTGTTTTATGTCCATATCTTCATTACACCAATTTTCATTATGCTCTACTTTCAAAAAATCTTCATACAATTTAATTCTGGTTTCAAAAAATTCTACATCAGTATCTATTAAAGATTTTTCTTTTTCAAAATACACAAATTTTATCCAGTAATACCCTTCTACTAAAATAAAATATTTTCTACTTCTTACTTTTTCACTTCTCCATCTACAAGTTGGATGTTTTTTTAACATAACATCTACAGCTTTTCTTAAATCTAAATGCTTTACTTCTTTACCATGTTTTGTTGTTATTCCTGATAGTTGTAATCTTTTTAAAATTTTATTATATGATAAAAAAATACTATCTAAAATTTGTTCTGAATCTCTCCACATTTTCACCACTTCCTTGCTATAAAAATTTATTAATGCTAGTTTACGAAGCATTAATAATTAGCAAAATTTATTTTGCTCCGAATAGTGTGGCATTTTTGGTGCCCAATATTCGCCAGCGTGGTGTCTTGACACCCTTTTTGCTGTTTAGGGCAAAATGCCCTAATACCCTTTTTGCTCTCCGAGCGATAAAATTTTTATAAAAACTCTCTTATTTTTTTTTAAATAATTGCAAAAAGTCCAAATTTCTAAATTAAAAACATGAACTTTTTTGCTTTACTTTTATGCATAAATATTTTATAATAATATTAGTTTTTGGATTAAGTTAGTATTTAGTTTAGTCGCTTATACTAACTTTTTCTTTTTCATATTCATAATATTTTTTAGTTCAATTCCATAGCAAAATTGATATAACTTTTCAATAACAGCATCAGCTAATTCTTCATCTTCACTTTGATAAAATCTATCTAATAAACTCTCTTTATCAAATCTAGTTGTTACTATAATTGGTAATTTGTTTTCATTTCTATTTTCTATAATTGTATATAGTTTTTCTAATGCCCAGTTACTAATTCTTTCTGTTCCTAAATCATCAATTATAAGCATATCAACCTTAGAATATAATTCAATTATGTCTTTTTCTTTACTTGAAAAATCTTTAAAAGTATCTTTAATTACATCCAGCAATAAAATTAGTCTTCCCATTAAAACTAGCATATCTTTTTCAGTTAGTTCATTTAAAATAGCTGTTGCTAAATGTGTTTTTCCAACTCCAGATTTTCCAGTAATAATAAGTCCATTTTTTTGATTTTTATTTATACATTTTTCTGTAAAATCTTTTGCAATTTCTATTTCTTTCTTATTATTTTCTGTTATTATTAAGTTTTTAAATTGATAATCTTGTATTCGTTTACTACTATAATTTTGTATATAAAATTGCCTAATCATTTGTTCAAAATGTTTCCTTTTCTTTTGTATTTCTTCTTTTAAATCTATTTCATTCCAATAAGCTTTTGATTGTTTACAATTGCATCTTTCATACTCTATTGAACTTAAGGGTATATTTGTATATAAATAATCTAAACCTATTTGTTTTAAATCTTTTCCACAGAATTTGCATTTATTGTGGAAAATTTCATCTTTAGATTTACATTTCATATTTTCTAAATCCATTTGTGTTCTCTTCTTCCTTTCTTATTTCTTTTTTCTTATCTTCTTTATTCTTAATTCTTATTTCTTTATTCTTTTTTTCTTCTCCGTTACATAACGTTACTGTAACATCACTTTTTTCATTTTCACTTTTCTTTTTTTCACGATATTTTTGTTGCCTTAATCTAGCTTGTTCCTTATATTTTTCATAAGTTTTAATACTTTGATATTCATTCCAGTTTTTTATTTTGTACACATCTCTATCTAAAATAATCATATCTAATTCTAAAAATTTCTTAATAATTTCTTGCATTTTTTCTTCAGACTTTCCCATAATCTTCGAAAAATATTCTATTGTCATTGGTTTATTATCACTTATTAGTAATTTCCCTTCTTTATTACATTCCATAGCTAAAATTAATAATTGAAGCCATACTCTAATATATGTATCTCCATCAGGCTCTTTCAGTAATATTTGAATTTTCCTATTTGCAAATAAATTTACATCGATTTTTAACCATTGTATCTTATGCATTTCCTCCTTTCCTCTCTTTCTTTAAAATTTAATTCATAGATTGTAATTCCATGTTTTTTAAATATTCATCTAGTGCTTGTACTCTAAATAAATATTTTCCACCAACTTTGCAATATGGAATTTGTTTTTTCCTTACCAGTTGATTAATTAACCAATATGAAATGCCTAAATACTCTGATGCTTCTTTCATCGTTAGTGTTGTTCTTTGAACTTTTTGTACTTCCATAGTACCACCTCCTGTTTTTTTGCAAATTTGCATTGGCTTTTGTTAACATTTGCATTATACTGTGAATAGTTAACTATGTAAATACTTTTTTGTTTATTTTGATATCAAGTTAACTTTAGTATTTTAAAACAGCTGTTAACGGAGGAATTATGAAAGAAAATAAAATAAATAGTGATATACATATTTGTATTAATACTAAAGAAGAAATCAAACATATAACTTTATTGTATGGTGATCCAGATCGTAAATTACCTAAAGGTATTTCAGTTTTGGATATTGTAAAAGATTGCTTAACTGAAGATGAATATAAAGAATATGAAGAATTATTTACTACATATGTAAAAACCAAACCTTTTACAAATGAAATAAAAAGAAAAATAAATCATTTAGATATACCCAAAAAGCTACATTACTACGAATTAGGTGAACTTCCAAATTGTCATTTCTTTATAAAAGACCATTTCTCAATTGATAACATAGGAACAAATCTAATTAATTTTTTAAATACAAATTTCTCTAATTTTGATGAATATTTTGTTTGGTTTACTAAATTTTTCACTTCTTATGTAAAATATTTTGAAAAAAGTGATATAGAGAATTTAAAGATTGATAAGTCCTATAGTTATAGCGAGATTGAAAATTTAGGAAAAAAATATTTCAAATCAATAAAAAAAGATGCTATAAAAATTCAAAAGATTTACTCTGAATTTGTTGATTACATATTCAGCAAACATCCTCGTGAAAATTCAAGGACAATGACTAATAAGATACGTTTTTATATTTATTACACTTCACATTTTAAAACATTAAAACCATATGTTACTAATTTTCAAATAAATGATGCTTTCAATTATAAAATTGTCCCTGAATATCTTGAAACCAATGAAGAAAAATTGTTAGAATTTTTTACAACAGGGCAACATTTTGCTGATGTATATGCCGAAACTGATGCAACAAGTTCTAGTGTCTATACCATACTTTATATTACATTGTTTAAATTTGTAGAAGAAAATAAATACATCATAAAAAAATGTAAGAACTGTGGTAAATACTTTATAACTGATAATCCAAGAGTTAGTTATTGTGACAATTTATTTAAAGGCTCTCAAACTTGTAAAGATATTGGAAATCAAATTGCTCAAAGAATTAAGCAAGATAATGATAAGGTATATGGTAAATATCGTAAAATTTATGCTAAAAAAGCTATGTTGGTAAAACGTAACCCTGATATAGAAGTTTATAAAAAAGATTATGAGAATTGGAAAAAAGAAGCTAAACAATTTATGAATGACATTAGAGATGAAAAGAAAAGTTATGACGAATTTGATAAATGGTTAGATAATAATTGCTAGGAGGTTAGTTATGAAGGAAATAATTAAGAATATATTTAATAAAGTAGATTTTAAAATAATTGTAGGGACTATTTATTTGGCTTCTCTCGTATTTTCTTTGTTTCCTGATAATATTATAAATTATTTTGGTTTATTGTCTTTTAAATCAACTTATCAATTTGTTATTTCTTTGATTTTTATCGTATTAAGTTGTTATTATATAGCCACATTAATTCAATATGTATATAATAAAATAAAAAACAAGACTTTAAACAAAAAACTCAGAAAAATGATGAAAAAAATAAGTTCAAATGAAAAACAATATTTAATGAAATTTTATAATTCAAAAACTAAATCTTTTGATACATCAACTACTTTTGATATAAGTAATGCAATTGTAAACTTATTACAAAGTAAACATATAATTAATATTGGATCTAGCATCTCTGTTGGATATACTGAATTTGATTATTATTTGCAGCCTTGGGCTTTAGAATATTTAAATGAACTATTAAATGACGGAAAACTTATAGTACATGAAAATAATTTTGAATGGAATGACTAAAAAAAGAAAAAGAACAACTATTTCTTATTGCTGTTCTTTTTCTTCTTTAGTATGCCATAGTATCTTTTTGTATCAATATCTTTGTATTTTTGCATTTCTTTATTATATCTATTCTTTAATTTCATTATAAATCTATTTTTATACGATATAAAATATTTATCTAAATCTTTAAATTCTTTTTCACAACGCTCATTATATGTTATAAAATTACCTTTTTTATCATCTTTTCCATATTTAGAATATAATTTATATAATTTTTCGCCTGATATATTTTTTCCGCTCTTGGTTTTTCCGTGTGACAATGCTATTGTTTTAATTTTCTTATACATTCTATAATAAAACTTTGACATTGTTTTATCTCGTATTTTTATTTTATCTCCTGTAAAACAAAATCCTAAATATTCTAGCTCATTTTTAGTGTTAGCTATCTTTGGTAAAAAGTCCATATTTATATTTTTTAGCTTTTCTTCTTCATAATAATATACTCTTGTTTTCTCATCTTTTAATACAGGATTTCCATTTTGATTAAGAATTTCTTTTATACTATTAAATATAATTTCAAATTTTTCCTTTGTTATATTAGGAATTATTACAATAAAGTCATCACTATATCTTCTATATAATCCTTTGTTTGATGTTACTAAATCATTTATCATTTTATCCGCATCTATCATATATATATTAGCTAAAACAGAGCTTATCGCTGATCCCTGTGGAATTCCAGATTTATTATTATAGTGTAAATATCTTGTTTTATATTTATTTATTTCCTCTATTGTCATTATTTTTTCTAATTCAAAAACATACTCTTTCTTACCAGTTTCGGAATTTATCTTTTCAGTATGCTTATATACATCTTTACGTTTTATTCCTTTTATCTTACAAATATCCTCTAAATCAAAATAAGTATATTTTGTAATATTTTTAAAAACAGCATAATAATCTTCATCTAGATTAGATTTATTTAATACTTTGCATATCATTTTCTTTAAATATTTATGATCAATTCCCTCAAAAAAATCCTTGAAATCTCCCACAAGGATATAACTATTTTTTGTATTTATTATAAACTTGAATACATCATGTGCAAAACTTATATTATTTTTCCCTTTTAAATTATTTCTATATGCAATACTACATTTATTTATTCCATTTTTTTTCACATAATCATTATATGAATTATTTAACTTATAATTATACAATTGATAAATGTATCTATCTAAATGAGATGAAAACATTATATTTCTCTTCTTCTCTTTTCTTACTTTTTCTTTTTTTTCAACATTTTCTTTTAGATTCTTTAAATATTTTTCTTTATCAAATTTTTCCATTTTATGAATATCTAATATAAATGGAAGAAAAGAGTGTTCTTTAATTTTCTTTGTATTATATATATATTCTTTTACTTTTTCTATTGCTTTTCTGTTGTCAAAATGTGCATACGACTTATATTTAAAAATATCTTTTCTTTTTTTCATTATTTCTCCTAAAAAAAGCGATACTCATTCCTATCAGTGCAGTATCTGTTCGGGAATGAGTACACTAGATAACTTACCTTAAATAAAGGCAACTGCAAAATAATACCTCCGAATTGCTTATGTTATTATAAATATAACTAAATTGGAGGTGTCCGAAATGGTCAATTCTATATTGCACGAGATAAATATAGAAATATTAATATTATTAATAAGATTAATATTTATATCTTTATCGGTCTCATACAAGATAAACTTAATCATAACTGACAAGTGCGAGCACTGTTTGTCACAATGCTTGACTTTAAGAAATCGCACCCTTATAACATATATCTTATAAGGTCACTATATTTACTATAGCAAACATATTATACAATAAATTTCCATATTTTTCAATATTTGCGTACAATTAAATAAATTTTTTAAGTTTCTTTTTGAAAACTATTGCTTTTCGTTAACTATTATTGTATAATTTGTTTGTTAACAGTGCAGTAAATTCTCTCCCTTCCATAGTTATACTTGAAAGGAGGTGAAAAAGGTAATGGCTGGGAGTATTGAAAAAAGAGAAAAAAATAGTTACAGACTAGTATGTCTTGCAGGATACGACTTGCAAGGAAACCCTATAAAGAAAACCAAAACAATACACGGAACAAAAAAAGAAGCAGAAATAGAACTAGCAAAATTCGTTGCTGATGTTCAAAACGGAATGTTCGTAGAAGGCAAATCTTTAAAATTCTCCGAATTCACAGAAATATGGAAAAGAGACTATGCATCAAAAGAACTAGCACCATCAACATACAAGAGATATTGTAGAATATTAGAAACAAGACTTCTACCATACTTTGGACATTTCTATATTAACAAAATCAAACCAACTGACATCATGCATTTTTATGATTTACTTAGTAGAGATACCCAGTTAGTTAGAAAAAAAGGTAATAATGGTAAGAAAACCTTAAAGCCTTTATCTGGTAAAACAATATTAGAACATCACAGATTATTAAGAGCAATGCTTCATAAAGCAGTATATTGGCAACTAATTATATCTAATCCTGCTGAACGTGTTCAACCACCAAAAGCAAGAAAGCCAAAAAGAAGATACTATGATGATGAGCAATGTAAAATATTATTACACAATCTATCCTTACTTGGTGAAGATCAAATAAAATATAAAGTTGCAATCATTCTTACAATATTTACTGGTGTTCGTTTAGGTGAATTAATGGGATTAGAATGGCAAGATATTGATTTTAAAACTGGCATTATAAGTATAAATCGTTCTAGCCAATATTTAGCTGACAAAGGTGTATTTACAAAAACTCCTAAAACAGAAAGTTCTATCAGAGAAGTTGCAATTCCAGATTTCGTTGTTTCTCTACTTGAGCAATATAAGTTATGGTATGATGAACAAAAATCGTTCTGTGGTGAATTATGGACTGATTCTAATAGGTTATTTGTACAAGCTGATGGCAAACCTATGCACCCTTCTACAATAAGCAAATGGTTTGTAAAATATGTTAGTCAAATAGGTCTACCTGTAATTAATTTTCACGGATTAAGACACACAAATGCTACACTTTTAATATCACAAAATATTGATGTGGCAGTTGTAGCAGCAAGACTTGGACATGCACAAATTACAACAACATTTAATTTCTATGTGCATCCTATTATTTCTCATAATAGAAATGCAGGAAATGCTTTAGAAAACTTGCTACTACCACAACAAAAATTAGTCTAAAATCTTTTTTCAGATTTCACTAAAGTCATTAGACTTTTCACGATAAAAATAAATCGTTGTCAAAATCCTTAATTTTGTTCCAACGATTATATGTGTAACGTAAAAGACTACTATTTATAAAATTAGGTTTCCCATAGTCTTTTACTGAATTTTTATTAGAAATATAAACGTTTTGGGAGATTTTCTTCCCCAACTTTTCCCCAATTTCACATAAAACGCCTATTTTTAGCCATTATTGTTAACTAATTGAGGAATAGAAAAAATCACTACAACCACTCAAGCTGTAACGATTAAATCAAAATTGTAAAATAAAATCATTTCAAACTCACCTTAGAGTTATGAGTTCTATATATTAGTATTGCCCTGTAGTTTTTAATCTCATTTTTTTAGTCTTTTGTATCCCAAGTATCCTCCACCTAATAAACCTAATGTTAAAATTCCTCCAAATAAATTCGAATTGTCTTCATTCTCATTTATAATACTTTCTGTAATATTTTGCTCCGCGTTTGTTGATATATTCATTGCATTCTTTTCGCCTTCTTTTTGAAGCTCTTCTATCTTTATTTTTATAACGTCTGTTTTTCCATTAGAACTCTCTACTGTTATATCCACCATTCCAGTTTTTTTTGCTACAACCTTTCCTGTTGAATCAACCGTTGCAATATTTTCATCACTTGATTTCCATGTAACATTTTTATTAGTTGCATTGTCCGGACTTATTGTAACAGTCAACTCTTTGCTTTCTCCTGTTTCCATTCCTGTCATATTCTCATTTATTTTTATATCTGTTACATCTATTGTAGTTGGTGCCGTAGACGTTATTTTTGTACTTGATGCTGCTGAACTTGAAGTCTCGCTTTTACTTGCTGATGAACTAGATGAATATGGACAAACACCATTAGGATGTAAATGCGCTGGGTGTCCTCCACAATGATAATGATAGTAGCCTAATCCACTTTTATTGTTTTTATCTTTATGTCCTCCATTAGCATCTGTTTTTCCCTGATGAGCATATACACCTGCACTTATTGAACATATAATCAAAATGTTTAGTAGCATTAATATTATTTTTTTATTACTTTTCTTCATATATTTACTCCTTTTCCTTATTATATAATAATTTTGCTTTTAATTATCCTATTTAAATACCACATACAAGAACATTCCTACCAATATCCAGAACCACCATTTTCTAAATATGCTACTTTTGTTTCCATACTCATCCTCATATTTTGTATTCTCAACAACGGCTTGCTCTTTTTCTGCATTTTCTGTTTTTTCCTGTACATCGGCCTGCACATCGCCAAAATTTCTATTTATTAAAACTTTTCGTGGTTTTTCCATTTTCTATTCCTCTTTAACCATATTTATATTTTCCAACTAACATGATACCACTTTTTCAATGCAAAGTTTGTCGAAACCTGTCGAGCTATGTTCTTTTATGTTTTTTATTGCGTAACTAAATTAGTTTTATTAGTTATTTTGTTTTTGGCTTACTAATTTCAAATTAATCTAATTTATGAATTATTTACACACAAAACCCAAGCCACTAGTCAAAGTAGCTTGGGTTATATTATATATTTATTTCTCTTTCTGCTATTTTATTTGCAAAATATCTATCATGTGAAACAAATAATATAGTCCCTTTATATTCCTTTAAATTTTCTTCGAGTATTTCTCTTGTTGAAATATCTAAATGATTTGTTGGTTCATCTAGTATTAAGAAATTTGTTTGTTTAATCACAAGTTCTGCAATTAAAAGTCTAACTCTCTCGCCTCCAGACAAATCCTTTAATCTTTTAAATACATTTTCTCCATAAAACATATACTTGGCTAGAAATGTTCTAGCTTCTGTTTCACTACCTCTATAATTTTTCAAAAAATATTCTAGTATTGTATCAGATTCGTTTCCAAATTTTATCTCTTGAGGAATATAACCGATTTTTATGGATGGATTTATTTTTATATCTCCACTAAAATCATTGTCTTTACCCAATATAATTTTTATTAGTGTTGATTTTCCTGAACCATTTCTTCCTTTTAGTTGTACTTTTTCTCCGCCAAAAACTTCCATGTTAAAATTTTTAAATATTATATTTTCTCCGTAACATTTATTTAGATTTTTGATAACTAATATGTCTTTTCCCGATTTGCTACATGATTTTATTTTTATTGGCAGTTTCTTATCTACTCTTCTTTCTAAAACTTCTATTTTTTCCAATCTTTTTTCGATTGATTTTGCTCTTTTAAAAAAGATTTCATTTCCTGCAAGTCTACCAAATTCTCTCAACTTTTTTATAGATTCCTTCATTTTTTCTATCTGCTTTTGTTGAGTTTTGTACATTTCAAATTCTGACAAAGTTCTTCTTTCATCTTCCTCTAAAAAATATGAGTAATTACCAAAATATATTTTTGCGTTACCATTTTCTAATAATATGGTCTTGGTCGCAACTTTGTCTAAAAAGTATCTGTCGTGTGAGATTAAAAGTATGGTTCCTTTATAGTCTATTAAAAAACTCTCTAACCATTCAAGTGTTTCCACATCTAAATGATTTGTAGGTTCATCTAAAAGTAATATACTCGGATTTTTCAAAAGAATAGTAGCTAAATTAACCATCGTTTTTTCTCCACCACTTAAACTATTATACTTTTTCTTTAAAAAATCACTATCAAATTTGAAACCTGAGCAAATCTTTTTAAATTTTTCTTCTAATTCAAATCCACCCAGAGCAATATATTTTTCCTGTAGTTTTCCATATTTTTGTAATATCAGCTCTAAATTCTGGGTATCTTTTGACATCTGGTCTTCTAATTCTCTTAATCTATTTTCTATAAGCATATATTCTTTGAAGCTTTCTTTTAGATATTCTTCTACACTTATATCTTCTTGCTCTTTTTCGTATATTTGTTTTAAAAAACCTATAGTAGAACCTTTTCTTATATTCACACTTCCGAGAGTCTTGCTTTTCAATTCCACTAATTATTTTCAGAATAGTTGATTTTCCTGAACCATTTTCTCCTATCAATGAAATTCTTTCACCTGTTTTTACCTCAAAATTTACACCGTTTAAGACATTCTTTAGTCCAAAGTTTTTCTTTACATTATTTAATTCTATTTCTATCATTTTTATATCTCCTTATTTTAATTTCTAGAATAACGAGATATATTTGCTATAAACTTTACTATTACAACTCTATAGCACTTATCTCGTTGTAATAGTTGCACAGCCGAATCCTCTGTGTTTGATTTCCTCCATTAATTTTTCTTTTTTATTCATAATTTTTCCTCCAATATAATTTTACCTTATATATTTTATCACATTTTTACAGAATTGTGAATATTGACTCGTCATCATTTTACTTTTCTTTCTAGCTTTTTCCTCCCCACAACTTCTATTATATGCCAATGTTTCAATTTTCCCATTCCTGTCAATCCGTCTTTTTCAATTTCATTTAATCGTATTATCATAATATTTCGTCAGGTATGGAACTTCCACTCCATCATAAGCAAGTTCACGATATGGTTCGTCAGAAATCAGGAAAATCTCTGTTCCATATTCTTTCTGTTTGGCCTCCATGATTGCCGCTAACTTCTTGATTGTCTCCTCTGAATATACAACACCTGTCGGGTTATTCGGTGTATTTACAATGACAGCTTTTGTCTTTGGTGTGATCTTCTGCTCAAATTCAGCGAGATTTGGCTGGAAGGTTGTGGTATCCGGAGAGATTTCCACAAGGACACCGTCATAATTGCGGACATATGCACCGTATTCCAGGAAGTATGGTGCAAAAACGATTACTTCTTCCTCTGGATTGAGGATTGTCTTTAAAATTACGTTCAGTCCGCTGGCTGCACCTACAGTCATGATAAGGTTCTTTGCTGCAAATTTAGTGCCAAAGCGGCGGTTAAGGGATTCTGCAATGGTCTGGCGTACATCTTCGAATCCTGCATTGCTCATGTAGCCGTGAAGTACGGTTGGCTCTACTTCATTTACCAGATCGATGATGGCTTCCTTTACACACTCCGGTG
>OIYO01000236.1_pt1 | contig 54696 bp, 43 predicted proteins | sample 1588191 | NCBI WGS metagenome assembly OIYO01 (sample SAMN03283275) | human gut metagenome | biome: human-associated habitat; material: feces | host: Homo sapiens | place: Peru | collected 2012 | reverse complement strand
CATAACTTTATCGTTTGTCAACGCCGTTTGCGAATAACAAAGCCCTATCGGTCAATAAAAATCTTTTTTCGTTATTATATTATCATTTTTACAGCAAAACCGGTTTACAAATAAAACATTTTTTGATAAAATAAAACAGTCGGCAAAGTACTCTGCCGATCTTGGAGCTATCTATAAACGGTAGGCGGTTTGCCCTTTTTTGTTTAAGAGGGTATTTTGCCCTCTTAATTATAAGGGGGTGATTGCTTATGACGGAATCAATTATTTTCATGATGTTAATAATTGTACTTTTCTACATAGCAAAAAAATAACCGCCCTACTGCACTCGGCGGTTATTTTTTCATAAAATAACTTAGTCAAGGGCAAACCGTCTATCGGATAGCTCCTTGTATTTATATTATACACATAACTTTATCGTTTGTCAACGCCGTTTGCGAATAACAAAGCCCTATCGGTCAACAAAATTCGTATCGGCGTTATTTTTACGAATTATTTTTCGGCTGAACAATTCTCTTTTTTATCCTGTTCCTTTTATAATACGCGTTTTTCTCGAACTTATCGCCGACTTCGCCCATTCTGCCGAACATCTTTGCGACAAGCACGGCTTTTATGCGGTAATAATCCTTATTACCCGCAAGGTTTTTCATCTGATACGGGTCGTTTTCGTTGTCAAAAAGATACTCACGGCTGTCGATAAGATACTTAGCGTACGTGTATTTTTTCGTTCTGACCGCGCGCCATTCGTAGCCGTCGCCGAACATAGCGGCGGGTCCCGTACCCATCATCAGACAGACGTTATCGTCAGCTTTTTTTGAAAAAATCGACGCGGATTCATCCCTGCCCTCAACGGAATCTGGAATTTTAACGCCGAGAATCGACAGCAGAGTCGGCATTATGTCGGGCGTTGAAAGACATTGAGCATTTACGCCGGAAAGTCTTTCTCCCCATTTTATTATAAACGGAACTCTGACTGCCTCTTCATAAAAAGTATTGGCTCCGCGCCGTCCGTGCGAAGCGAACATCTCGCCCCTCGCCGACGTAACCACAATAACCGTATCGTCGATAAGCCCGAATTTTTTTACCGCGTCAATAATCCTGCCGACGTTCATATCTATATTAGCGGTCATCGCATAATACGCACGCTTCATATCGTTTAAATTTTTAAATTTTCCCGGTGCAAGCTTCGACCATCCGTCTGAGTGTATATCGTTTACGGATGATTCGTTCGGTAAATTCGGAAATTCGGTTTCGTCAAACAGAGAATAAAAGCTCTCGGGGACATTAGCCTTTGACCACGCTTCACGCGGAGTCGACAGGGATAAAAACATTGCAAACGGCTTGTCCGTTTTCGACATTTCCTCGATTCTGCTTACGGCAAGCGCGCGCTCGGCGTCGGGTTCGTATTTACCCGCCTGTATTTTTTCTTTAGTATCAAGATAATAGCACGACTTTGACATAATATCGTCCGTATGTGAAAACGAAGCGAAAAAGCCGTTGAAGCCGAGTCTGTTCTCACCCTTAGGCACAAACGAATTTTTTGAAGAGGATGAATTCGAAAACTTATTCGAATAAAGATTCCACCTGCCGATATAACAAGTCTCGTACCCGTCGTTTTCGAGCGCGGATGCAAATGTCTCATGTTCGGGGCAGATTCGCAGTCCGTTCATCACAACGCCCGTGGACGGCGTATATTTACCAGTAAACAGCGACGCGTCGTACGGTGCGCGGACGGGGTGGGACGATACCGCATTTGACAGAACGCATGAAGAAGAAGCGAGCGCGTTCAGATTCGGAGTATATGCGTATTCGTCAGAATTTAAGCCGAGAGTCGAATATCTCAGCGTATCGGCATAAATATATATAAGGTTCGGTTTGTCGGACATAATGTATCACCTTATCAATTATTTTATATTATTTTACCATATACAAAACGCGAAAACAATAGATAAAAGATTATGATAATATTAATGTTAATCAAGTTATAAGTTTCCGAGATGCAAAAATTTTCAGCAGAGCTTTTAACATGGATATAAAAAAGCCGAAGCGGGATAACCGTTCCGGCTTAAATATTGCTTTTAATTTACTTTTTCGCCATTTCGGCTTTTATTTCGTCAAACGCTTTTTCAACATCCGCGTCGGGCTTCTTTGTCAGAAGGCTTACGACGACTATGAATACGCATGCGACGACAAACGCGGGGAGAAGCTCGTAAATATCAAGCGCGGTACCCGCAAACTGAACTCTTACGATAAACTTCCAAATGAATATCATGGCTCCGCCGGAGACCATGCCCGCGAGCGCGCCCCATTTTGTAGCGCGTTTCCAGAACAGACCGAATAAAACCACGGGACCGAATACCGCGCCGAAGCCCGCCCACGCAAACGAAACGATGCGGAAAACGGACGACGAGGGGTCGAGCGCGAAGAATATTGCGATAACGGAGATTACAATAACCGAGATTCTCGCAATCCACATCGACTGCTTTTCGGAAAGCTTAACGTGAAGCTTGTTAATAAGAATATCCTGCGTAACGCTTGACGAGGCGGCGATAAGCTGAGAGTCGGCCGTCGACATGGTGGAGGCAAGGATTCCCGATATGAATATACCCGCAGTGAACGCCGGTATGTAACCCTTTGACGACATGAAGTGCGAAATATCAACGATTATCGACTCCGCCTCTGAGTTATTCGCATAGGGACCGACGATACCCTGCTGCATAAGCGAGTAGCCGACAATACCGATAAGAATCGCAATCGCCATGGAGAAAACAACCCAAACCGACGCGATACGGCGCGAGGTTTTAAGCTTTGAAGGGTCGTCGATTGCCATAAATCTCAATAAGATATGGGGCATACCGAAGTATCCGAGACCCCATGCGAGAGTCGAGATAACAGCAATTGCGCCGAAGCTGCCCGTTTTGCCCGTTCCGATATCGAATCCCTTAAACACATCGAGATAGCCGTTAAGTGACTGAACGTTTGCAAATACCTTGTCGAATCCGCCGAGGAGTCCCTCGCTGAATCCGAGTACGACGAACAGTGCGACAGACATTATAATACTCTGGATAAGGTCGGTCGTCGAGGCGGCGAGGAATCCGCCGAGCGTGCAGTAAATGATGATAACAGCCGCGCTGATGAGCATTGCGGTGAGGTAATCCATTCCGAACAGGTTGGAAAACAGCTTACCGCATGCGGAGAAACCCGAAGCCGTGTAGGGGATGAAGAATATTATAATAAATATCGCGGCGATAAGTCCGAGCACGTTAGCCTTGTCGCCGAATCTCTTTGAAAAGAATTCGGGAATGGTAACGGCGTTGATTTTCTCTGTGTAAAGTCTTAATCTCTTAGCTACGATAAGCCAGTTGAGATAAGTTCCGACGGCAAGTCCGATTGCCGTCCATACAGCCTCGGGAAGTCCCGTTGCAAGAGCAAGTCCGGGAATACCCATGAGCAGATACGCGCTCATATCCGACGCCTCCGCGCTCATCGCTGTTACGAAGGGACCGAGCTTACGTCCGCCCAAATAGAAGTCGTCCGTGTTTTTGTTCTTTTTTGAACACATAAATCCGATGACTACCATCATTACAAGGTAAATGACGATAGCCGTCACCATCATTACGGTCATGTACATTCTCTCTCTTTCATTTTTAAATAAATACTTGTACATTATAACATAGCTTCAGATTATAACGCAATATAAATTTTAAATATTTGTCTTATTTTGTCGTTCAGGTTGACATTTCCGTATTATAAATATAGAATAGATTATATAAATATAAAAAGGATATGATATCATGGCTGATATTTCGAGGGACGAAGCGTTCTCTCTCCTGAAAAAGTACAATAAAGACCATTTCCATTTACAGCACGCGCTGACAGTCGAGGCTGTTATGAAATACTTTGCGAAAAAGCTCGGTTATGAAAACGAAGCGGAGCACTGGGGCATCGTCGGACTGCTTCATGATATCGATTTCGAAATGTATCCCGACGAGCACTGTATAAAGGCGGCCGAGCTTCTTAAAGACGGCGGAGCCGGAGACGACATAATTCACTCCGTATGCTCTCACGGCTACTCGATAACCGTTGACATTAAGCCCGAGCACGAGATGGAAAAGGTTCTCTACGCCTGTGATGAGCTGACGGGACTTATATGGGCGTGCGCACTGATGAGACCGTCGAAAAGCACAAAGGATATGGAGCTTAAAAGCCTTAAAAAGAAATATAAGGATAAAAAATTCGCCGCGGGCTGTTCGCGCGATATAATAGCGAAAGGAGCCGAAATGTTAGGCATGGAGCTTGACGAGCTTCTTACAAACACTCTCGAAGCTATGAAAGCGACCGAGGACGAAATAAATAAGGAACTGGACGAATTATAATTTATAAGAATTTCATCGTTTTTTCATCCGATAATAATATAATAATTTAATCCCGAAAAAGGAGACTGCGAAACTATGAAAAAGAAATCATGGATTATCCCCGCCGCGCTTGCCGTTCCGACGGGCGTCGTCGTTGCAAGGACGATTATGAACAAGGCAAAGCCGAACACATCCGCCCCCGCGATATCGTGGACAAAGGACGAGTCGGACAAATACGCTCATAATTTGAGCGAGATGATAAAGATTCCGACAATATCGAAATCCCGCGGAGAGGACTACTCCGATTTTATTAAATTACAGGACAAAATGGCGGAGCTTTTTCCGCTGACCTTCTCAACGCTTGAAAAGCACGACATTGACGGAAACCTGCTTCGCAGATGGCCGGGCAGAAATCCCGACGCTCCGGCGGTTCTGTTTATGGGACATCAGGACGTAGTCCCCGTAAATCAGGCGGGCTGGACGCGCGACCCGTTCTCGGGCGATATCGCCGACGGAATTATTTGGGGCAGAGGCGCAATGGACTGCAAGAGCACCGTATGCTGTGAGTTCAGCGCGGTTGAGGAGCTTCTTGAGCAGGGCTTTGTTCCTCCGTGCGACGTGTGGCTTTCGTCGTCGGTCAACGAGGAAAACTCGGGCGGCGGCGCAGAGCAGGCTGTCGATTATCTCTATGAAAAGGGTGTAAAGCTCCGTTTCGTAATGGACGAGGGCGGAGCTATCGTCGATAATCTTATCCCCGGACTTAAAAATTCCTGTGCGGCGATCGGCGTTGTCGAAAAAGGCTTCTGCGACGTTAAATTTACAGCTAAGGGCTCGGGCGGTCACGCCTCCACGCCGAACAAAAACACTCCGCTCGTAAGACTCGGCAAATTCATGGCTTACGTCGACAAAAAACAGCCGTTCAAGGCTGAAATGAACTCCCCCATCCCCGAGATGTTCGACTCCATCGCGCCGTACCTTACATTCCCGCTTCGTGCGCTGATGTCAAATCAGTGGCTTTTCTCGTCGCTTACAAGGACCGCGCTGTCAAAGCTCACCGGAGCTACACGCGCGTTCGTTCAGACTACGGCGGCGTTTACAATGAGCGAGGGTTCCGACGCTTCAAACGTTCTGCCCGACGAGGCTTACGTTATATGCAACGTCCGTCCCTCACCGCATCAAAATGCAGACGAGAGTATCGGAGTTTTAAGAGATATCGCAAAGAAATTCGATATAGAAACCGAAATTATCAAGCAGCGTGACGCTTCGCACGTTACGCCGACGAACAGCGAGGAAATGGCATATCTTAAAAAATGCCTGAACGCATGCCTGCCCGACGCTGTCGTAACGCCTTACCTTATGACGGGAGGTACGGATTCGAGAAAGTACGAGAAGGTTTGCGATAATATTCTCCGCTTCACGCCGACGCGCCTTACGTCCGAGCAGTTAGCGGCAATGCACGCGGCAAACGAGAACGTCGGAGTCGAGGCTATCGCCGAGGGCGTTAAGATTTACAGATACCTTATCGAGCATCTTAACGAATTATCTTAAATTAAATAAATAATAACCCCACGAAACACAATCCAAATCAGAGATTCGGTGTGTTTCGGGGAACATTGAATCATACCGCTTCGGCACATCGCGCCTTCGCGACATGGTATAATAACGCAGAGCCGACGGCACAAGCCGAAGGCTCCGCGATTTTTTTTATTTTAACGACGGGAAAGAGCCTGCGTTTATACTCCAGATTTTATCCGTGTCGAATCCGTCGAAATTAATACTCTGTGAGAACTGATCTCTTGTTATCGCAGCGGCGTTTACATATGAATTTTCGCCCGAATTCACCGCCTTATCCGATGACGAATCAAGATAAATGCAGTTTTCGATTTTCGCTCTCGACTGCGCGGAGAAGCCGTCGCATATCCCCGCAATCGCGCCGTATGTCGCGTTTTTGCACGTTACGGTACCGACGTTTATACACGTTTTAATCGCCGACGAGCCTTTTAAGAGCTGATTCGCTCCGACGATTCCGCCCGCGTTGTCGTTCGACGTAATTTCACCCGAATTCATACAGTCTGCAATATTCGCTCCGCCGTCGGAAACCTCAAGATATCCGATAATTCCGCCCGCGCTTTTCACCGACGCCGAAACCGCCGACTCCGACGAGCATTTATCAACAGAAAATGACGACGACTGTCCGCCGACCGAAACGAATCCGACGATTCCGCCCGCGTAGCTTTCGGATGAAATTTTACCCGAAACGTCGCATGACGATATGCCCGCAGAACCGCTTTTTGCCGAGTAATAACCCGCTATACCGCCTGCGTAATTCTCCGCCGAAACGTCGCAGCTGACGAGATTTAAATTTCTGATTTTCGCGTCGTTGAGATAGCCGAACAGACCCGAACACGACGAAGCGTCCGTTTTAAGTCCCGTTATCGAATATCCCCTGCCGTCGAATTCACCGCAGAAATATTTGTAATCGGAATCGGAATTCCTGTACCCTATCGGCGTAAAAATGTTGTTTGTATCGGCGTTATTGAGTACGATATCACCGCCGAGCGCGTAGTAACACGCAAAGTACTCGACGTTGCCGGAATTTACGACGGACGAAAGATACGCAAGCTGTCCGCCGTCCGAAATTATATACGGGTCGTCCTTCGTTCCGCTGCCCGAGTCGAATTTATCGCCCGTTTCGCCGTTCCACACGCCGTCGGAAACTATATTCTCATTCGGAACCGATACGGATTCGGGTTCTTTTTTATTCTTATTAAAATAAATTCCGGTAGCCGAAGCGCATATCACGATCAAAACGGAAACGGTAACCGCGATAACGCGTTTTGCGGTAAGCGACAGCTTCTTTTTAACCTTGGGAATCTCACGTATCGGAACAGGCTCCGTTTTCTTCTCTTCATTATTGCCGTTTTCGTTTTCGTCGTAGCCTATCGACTCTGAAATCGACATCCATATATCATTAGGAACCGTGACACATCGCGCGAGAGCGTCGATAATTACGGCCATGCGCGGAATGTATCCGACAAATTTATATCCCATAAAATCGGCGCGTTTCGCCTGATGAATGAGAAAAGAATAGCTCTCCCTCAAATTATTTTTAACGAAATCCGCGTCGGTTGATTCGCTTTTTGCAATGTCCTCCGCTCCAAGCGACGTAAACGCGGTCAGCATAAGAATTTCCCTGTTTTTTTCGGGCAGGAGCGATATCATTTCATTATAAAAGCTGACAGCCCGCGGGTCGGGTCTGTACGCCGACGGCTCGAATGAATTAAACGATTTTCTTATATCATCGAACGACGGAACGTTCTTTATCTCGTCGTACACGTCTATGGTTTTATCCTCGCGCGGCATGAGAGAATGTTTCATCCTCGACTTACACACAACGACGCTCAATGTAAACAATAAATCCTCGAAATTATCCGCCGTGACAGATTCGCACTCGCGCCAAAGCCTTAAAAAAACCTCCGCGACCTCATCCGACAGTTCGTAGGTAACTCCCGCCGTAACGGAACATATATAATAAACGTCGCGTGAATATAACTTAAAAAGCTCGTAAAACGCCTTCTTATTTTTTTGTGATAAAAGTACGACCGCGCTTGCGCTGTCCTTTGGGTCTGTTCGTTTCATCGCGCACTTTCCTTTTTATTTAATAAACCGATATTATTTTATCACATCCGACATAATAAAAACAATATGATATAAAAAGAAACCGTAAAAAACTCGTTTACGGCTTCTAATTTTTATATTTTATAATAAAATGCTTTTTTGCGTTCCGGGCGTTTTTAACATCACCGCCGCGTTATTCGAATGTGACAACCTTACCCGTTCTGCGCGTTTCGTTCATGTCTATGAGTCTCTGATTCGACGAGCCTCTGAACCTTAACGACAGATTCTTCTTTTCCTCAACGAAGCGTCCGTCCACGAGCACATCGATAATCGAGAGAATTTCATCCGTGCATTCGCAGTTCGGATGAGAACCCTTACTCGTCAATTCCTCATACGTAAAGCCCGAGAACGCCCAAATATTCTTATCGGGGAAACGGCGTTTGACCTCCCTTAAAAACGGAAGAAGCCCGCGCTGATTTTCCGGCTCGAACGGCTCGCCTCCGAGCAGCGTCAGTCCCTGTATATATGACGGGGAGAGAAGCTTGTATATTTCGTTTTCCGTTTCCGTGTCAAATTTTTTTCCGTAGTTAAAATCCCACGTCTGGGGCTGAAAGCAGTTCCTGCAGTGATTCGTACATCCCGATACAAAGAGCGTAACTCGCACGCCCGTACCGTTGGCGATATCGCAGTTCTTAATTTCTCCGTAGTTCATTAAAGATGCAGCACTCTTTCCTTAATCTCCTGCGTTCTGCCCTGGTTCCAGAACTGCGTGCCGATATATCCGCACGTACGTCTTGCAACATTCATCTTATCCTGATCGGTATTTCCGCACTGCGGGCAGACCCAGACAAGCTTGCCGTCTGTTTCTTTTATCTCAATTTCGCCGTCATAACCGCAGACCTGGCAGTAGTCGCTCTTCGTGTTAAGCTCGGCGTACATTATATTGTCGTAAATAAAGCTGATAACCTGCAAAACGGCGTCAAGATTATGCTGCATATTGGGAACCTCGACATAGCTTATCGCGCCGCCGGGGGAAAGCTCCTGGAACTGAGCCTCGAATTTTAATTTATCGAACGCGTCGATAGGCTCGGTAACGTGAATATGATAGCTGTTTGTAATATATCCCTTATCTGTTACGCCCTTGATAATGCCGAAGCGTCTCTGAAGCGTTTTTGCAAATTTATATGTCGTCGACTCAAGCGGTGTACCGTAGAGAGAGTAGTCGATATGCTCCGCCTCTTTCCACTTTTTGCACGCTGCGTTGAGCGCACGCATTACTTTAAGTCCGAACTCCTTGCCCTCGGGATCGGTGAGCTTCTTGCCGGTGACCTCGTAAACGCACTCCCAAAGTCCCGCATATCCGAGCGATATCGTCGAATATCCGCCGTAGAGAAGCTTGTCTATTGTCTCGCCCTTTTTAAGTCTCGCGAGCGCGCCGTGCTGCCAAAGAATAGGCGCAACGTCGGACGGAGTACCCAAAAGTCTCTCGTGACGGCAGCGCAGTGCCTTGTGGCAAAGGTCGAGTCTCTCATCGAGAATCTCCCAGAATTTATCGGGGTCCTTCTTATCCTCAACCGCCGTACATGCGACGTCTACAAGGTTAATCGTTACGACGCCCTGGTTGAATCTGCCGTAATACTTAGGCTTGCCGTTCTCGTCGACATAAGGGGTAAGGAAGCTTCTGCATCCCATACATGTGTAGCAGTTGCCGTTGCCGTTCTTATCTATCTTTAATTTAAGCATTACCTTTTCGGAAATGTAGTCGGGAACCATTCTCTTCGCGGTGCATTTTGCCGCAAGCTCGGTAAGGTAATAATAAGGCGTGCCGGGATGAACGTTGTCCTCCTCGAGAACGTATATAAGCTTCGGGAACGCAGGCGTGACCCATACGCCCTTTTCATTCTTAACGCCCTGATATCTCTGTAAAAGAACCTCCTCGATTATAATGGCGAGATCCTTTTTCTCCTGCTCGTTCTTAGCCTCGTTGAGATACATTGAAACCGTTACGAACGGAGCCTGACCGTTTGTCGTTAAAAGAGTTACGACCTGATACTGAATAGTCTGAACGCCTCTGCGTATCTCGTCTCTTAATCTCGTCTCGACAAGGCGTGAAATCTGCTCTTTATTAAGATTCGAATGAATATCCTCATTCTCCGCCTCAACCTCTTTATAAAGACGTTCACGGCTTACCTGTACGAACGGAGCCAGATGCGTAAGCGAAATCGACTGTCCGCCGTACTGGTTGGACGCGACCTGAGCGATTATCTGAGTTGCGATATTGCATGCGGTGGAAAAGCTGTGGGGTCTTTCAATAAGCGTGCCGGTAATAACCGTGCCGTTTTCGAGCATGTCCTCGAGATTGACAAGATCGCAGTTGTGCATGTGCTGTGCGAAATAGTCGGAGTCGTGGAAGTGAATAATGCCCTGCTCGTGCGCGTCGACGATATCCTGCGGGAGAAGAATTCTCTCTGTAATATCTCTCGATACCTCGCCCGCCATATAATCTCTCTGCGTCGAGTTTACGACGGGGTTCTTATTCGCGTTCTCCTGCTTTGCCTCCTCGTTATTGCACTCGATAAGGCTCAATATCTTATCATCCGTCGTGTTTGACTGACGGACGAGCGCTCTTTTATATCTGTATGTAATATATGTTTTTGCAACCTCAAACGTACCGTGAGCCATGATCATTTTTTCAACCATGTCCTGTACTTCCTCAACGCTGGGCGATCTGCCGAGCTGCTCGCACGAAAGAACGACGCTCTTTGCGATACGGTCTATCTGCATGTCGGTAAGTCTCTCGTTCTCCCCGACAGCCTCGTTTGCACGCGAAACGGCTCTGATTATTTTGTTAATGTCGAAATCGGCTTCCGAGCCGTTTCTCTTGATGATCTTCACCTTTTACCCCTCCGAATATATTTACACGATTAATACTGAGAAAAACAGCCGTCCAAAAATATATATATTGTGTATCGGCCTATCTGACTTATGCTATATATTGTATAGCGAGCAAATCTATAATAGTACATATTGTGTTTTATGTCAATACCAAATTGTCTGTTTTTTAAAGATTGTCAACTTTAACAAAAAATCGCCCGCTTTATTATCGCGTATATTTCGACTAAGGCTCTATAATCTGTAATAATAACGATTCGAAATTATCAAGCCTTAAATCAGACCCTTTTTTACCATTTCGTCGGCAGCGTGCATTATACCGACCTTACCGGTATGAAAATTGAGTCCGCCCTGCATCCAGACGGCATACGGCTCTCTTAACGGAGCGTCGGCGGATAATTCAATGGACGAACCGTTCGTAAACGCGCCCGCCGCCATTATGACCTGATTCGGATAACCGGGCATATCCCACGGCTCGGGAACGGCGTACGAATCTACGGGAGAGCCTTTCTGAACCCCCTGACAGAACGCAATGAGGTTTTCCTTATTTCCGAGCTTTATTGCCTGAATTATGTCGAATCTGTCCTCGTCGTATTTCGGAGTTGTTCCGAATCCTAAGTCGTCGAACAGCGCAGATGCAAACGCAGCGGTTTTCAAAGCCTCGCCGACTACGTGCGGAGCGTTGAAAAATCCCATCATAAGCTCCCTCGTGTGTCCGAGAGTCGCGCCGACCTCCCTGCCGAGAGACGCGGTCGTCATTCTGTACGAACACAGCTCGACAAGCTCGGCTCTGCCCGCGATATATCCTCCGCACGGAGCGAGTCCGCCTCCGGGATTCTTAATAAGCGAGCCTGCCATGATGTCGGCTCCGCGGGAAACGGGTTCGTCCTTCTGTACAAATTCGCCGTAGCAGTTGTCAACTGCGATAATCGCGTCGGAAACGGCCTTTACCGCATTTGCGACTTCTTCTATTTTTTCAACGCTCAGGCTCGGTCTTAACGTATAGCCTCTCGAACGCTGAATATATACCATTTTAATATTATTTTCCTTAACCGCCTTAACAACAGCGTCTATATCGATATCTCCGTTGTCTTTAAGCTCACACTGCATGTAATTTACGCCGAAGTCGGCAAGCGAACCCGTGCCGAGTGCGCCGTCCATGCCGATAACGGGACATATCGTGTCGTACGGTCTGCCCGTGGCGCACAGCATGGTATCGCCCGGTCTTAACAGACCGAACAGCATAACGCACAGCGTGTGGGTACCGCACGCGAATGAGTGACGTATGAGAGCGTCCTCCGCTGCGAACGAGCGAGCGACTATTTTGTCGAGCTTGTCCCTGCCCTTGTCGGAATTGCCGTAACCGGTCGAGGGGAACATATCCGTCTCGCCGACGGCGTATTCGATAAAGGCGGAGAGTACCTTCTGCTGATTGTATTCCGTAACACAATCTATTTTATTAAAAACGTGCTTCGCCTTTTCGAGGGCGTCTGCGCTCATTTTTTCGACTCTTTCGTCGTAATTGAAGAATTTATAAGCCAATTTAATCACCGAGAATATATTTTAATATTTCCGCGCCGTTATGTCAATTAAATGTATTGAAAAAAAGTTTATTTTATTTTACAATATGACTTGACAAACGATAAAAAGTTTTCGGAGATGATTTTATGTTACTTAATTTAAAGGATAAAAAAGACTGCGCATTCGACATGCTCGCGCTCGGCGAGGTTATGCTGCGTCTTGACCCCGGCGACATGAGGATAAGAAACGCGCGCTCGTTCAGAGTCTGGGAGGGCGGCGGAGAATACAACGTTGCGAGAGGCTTACGACGCTGCTTCGGCATGAAAACGTCCGTTGTCACGGCGTTCGCGGACAACGACATAGGCAGGCTCTGCGAGGACTTTATTTTACAGGGCGGAGTCGATACGTCGCTTATCAAGTGGTACCCGTACGACGGAATCGGCAGAGAGATAAGAAACGGTCTTAATTTTACCGAGCGAGGATTCGGCATAAGGGGTGCGTCGGGAGTCTCCGACAGGGGCAATACGGCTGTTTCAAAGCTCAAAGCCGGAGATATCGACTTTGAGTATATTTTCTCCACGCTCGGCGTCAGATGGCTTCACACGGGCGGAATATTCGCCGCGCTGTCCGACACGACTTCCGACGTTATAATCGAGGCTGTCAAAACAGCGAAAAAATACGGCACGATAGTTTCGTACGACCTTAACTACCGCCCGTCGTTATGGAAAAACATAGGCGGACTCGAAAAAGCCCGCGAGGTAAATAAAAAAATCGCTCCTTATATTGACGTAATGATAGGAAACGAGGAGGACTTCACCGCGTGTCTCGGATTTGAAGTCGAGGGAAACGGCGAGGGACTGAAAGAACTTAATCTCGACGGCTATGTAAAAATGCTCGGCGATGTCTGCAAGGCGTACCCGAATTTCAAGGTTATTGCAACGACATTGAGAACGGTCAAAACCGCGACTGTCAACGACTGGAGTGCAATGGCATATTCCGACGGCAAGGTTTACAGAGGTCTTGACCTGCCCGGACTCGAAATATATGACCGCGTCGGCGGCGGAGACTCGTTCGCGTCGGGACTTATATACGGTCTGATGACGTATAGCGACGTTCAGAGGGCGGTAAATTACGGCGTGGCGCACGGTGCGCTCGCAATGACGACCCCGGGCGATACGTCGACGGCAAATCTTAAGGAAGTCGAAAAGGTTGTGTCGGGCGCGGGAGCGAGAGTTGACAGGTAAATAATAATATACCGCACAAATTAATTATAAGGAATAAACAAATTATGCAGGGGAGGACATTGCTTTCCCTGCTTCTTAATCCGGATTTTTACAATAATTTAAATTTGATTATCATAGAAATTTGAGCATAATCTCATCTGTCTGCTGACCGCTGATCACTGATAAAACAAAGAGAGCCGGGTTGCCGCCCGACTCTCTTTGTTTTATGGGATATGTCTTGCAAAGAACGATGAAAGCTGATTTATCAGCCGTACGATTATATCGGTATACGCTCGGCGCGTCACCGAAAACGCGTACGGTTCATTTTATTCGAAATACGTTAAATTCGTATCCGGACAGCGTTATTTTCCTACGCCGAAGCCTGCAAGGATGTTCTTGATAAGTTTGATAAGACCGTTAATCCACGCGATAAGTGCAGTAAGGTCAAACGCACCGAAGTTTAAAGAACCGATATTCTCCATATCAATATTCCCTTTTTTAAGGTCCTCGAAAACTTCCTTTATCATATCAAATGTGAAGTCGACAACACCGTTTATGGAAATAGAAATGTTGTTATAGCAGTCCTTTGCGCAGTAAATCTTTGAATAACCGTCGCTGCTCGTCCATACGGGAGTAAGAACCTCCTGCTTTACAATCTCGCCCTTAAGCTTCTGCGTATATGTTACGGTATAGGTATCGTAGTTATACGAATGCTTCGGATCGCTCTCGGGAGACGGGAGCGTAATCATAAAGTAAAGATCCTGATGCCAGTAGATAAGTCTCTCGTTTAAAACGGGCTCATAATTCTTATCGCCTATTGTTCCCTTGCCGTTATCGTTAAGTCTCGTAACGTCGAAATATTTATTGCCTTTAAGAGTGTAAAGGAAACCGTCGTTGTAGAGATGATACTCGGAAACTGATAAGGTCATATCCTGCTTAACGATAATACCGTAGGAGGAATCCGAGCTCTTGTTAACGCTGTACTTGCCGTACGGAGAGCCGTCAATCGGGTCATAAAGACTCGCGACAGGTGATGACGTGGGATAAGCCATAACGCGGAGCGTTGTAGGCTCGATATAATCGGCAAGAACTACGAAGCAGGAGAACGCTCTGCCGGCGGGTACCTTGACCTGCGTGCCGTCCTTCTTAACCTCTACCGTTTTGCCCGAAGCATCGGTGTATGTAAAATAATAATCCTTGCCGAGAGTGAAACCGCGTCTGCCGATCTGGTCGTCTCTGTATTTCGTCGCATAATCCATGTCAGTAAACGTTACGGTATAGGTATCTGCGGCAAAAGCAAGAACCGATAAAGCCGAAAGCATCATAATGACTGATAAAACTACGGAAATTACTTTTTTCATATAAAAAACCTCCTGTTCCCGGCGGGTATATTCCACCTGTATAATGATACAATTTTATTATAAAACAAACTTTCGGTTTTGTCAACAATAAATTATTGAATCAACTTACAGTCAAACCGCAAAGGAATATATCCGCCCTCTTTCCGCTTCGGCTGCGTTAAAGAAACTTGAAATCAGTCAGTCTGTCGAGTTTAAAGACGCAGTTTAACGCGGTCAGACAACGCAATGCTTGTAAGTTTTTAGGCGTACAGGACACCAAAGGCGTAAGCGGTGTATTTTGGGCTTATGGAGTTAGGCTGTCTTTTGCGATCCCCGAATATCAAAACTTTTTATAATAAATTTGTCGGATAACTTTTATTCTTTCACCGACTGCGAAAGTCTCGCGGAAAATCTCAATACGCTTCTCGCTTCCGCCGAGGTTATTTTTCCGTCGGAATTAATATCTGCCGAAGCCCTCACGGCTTCTCCGGGCATTTCGAGTCTCGCCGCGATACGCAGAATCGTTCTCGCATCCGAAGCGGTTATTCTGCCGTCGGAATTAACGTCACCTTTTAATATAATTGTATACTCGTCCCCGCATACGAATTTAAGTCCGTTTACGATACTGAACGCGTCCTCGCCGAATAAAAGCGATTCGTTAAACTTCGAACGGAATTCGAGGACGGAAAGAGGATTCGTACCCGCAGGGAAAACGGTGACCGTTTTTTTATCATAGTCAATTATATAATCCGCGCCGTCTTTGAGAGTCGGTTTTTCCGTAACGACTTTCGCCCCGCATACGGTGCAGATTCCGTCCTTTACATCGTGACCGAGAGGCGCAAGCTCCTTTTGCTCAACAACAATTTTACCGCAGCTTTTACATTTCGCGCCGTCGGAAAGCCCCGGTTCGGTACATGTCGGAGCATACCCGGGAATAATCTCTCTGTCGGAATGGAAACAGCCCTCGAACGCCTTATAGTCAAAAGTACCGATAAGAACGGGCGACTCGTTTTCGTCGAAAGCCCTGCTCAAAAACGGCTTTTCGCCGAGAATTTTAAACGTGACCTCGCCGACGGAATCGAGAACCTTAAAAACATATCTGCCGAGTGAATATTCATCCTCGTCAAAAACGGACGATGCCATGACGGCGGCGGAAATAACGCAGTCGTCGGTATAAACTCTGTCCGCACACGAAAGCCCCGTTTCGGGATCGGACGCACTTATGAATTCGACCTCTTTATCCGAATATGAGACGAAAACGGCGGCGGAGGTGTATCCCTTTAAATTAACAACAGAAACATCCAGCGCGACGGTTCCGCTTTCGGCGTCGATCTCGCTTGTCAGAATAACTTCGGGCTTTTCGGAATCGGCAAAAACGCCGACGGACAAAGCGCATATAAGCATAACAGCCGACAAAAGCACCGAACAAACCCGTTTTATGTGTAGACGCATAATATATCCCTCCGTTTATAAATCAATTGTACTTTTTTATTAACATATTGTCAATAAAATATTATTAAACAATGTCGATATAAAACATGTTACAATTTTCCGTCTAAATTTTTCAGCGCGCTCTGGTTTATCGAAAACAGCAGATCCGCCGTCTCGTTTTCGTCAATCGAATAATCGGAGCGTATCCACTGTATTATAATCCCGGTACTGCCGTTTAAAATATACGAAAAAACATACTGCTCGATACGCTCGGGCAGATCTATACGCAGATTCGAAACAAACTGAACTATCGACTGATTCATAAACCTCGCGCGGAATTCGGGATCCGCGCTGTCGATTAAAAGAACGCGGAACGTTTTATCGTTCTGTCTTATAAATTTAAGAAACGATACGATATACCTGTGCGCGCCCGCGTCGGTTTCTCCGCCTATCTTTTTTAAATGTTCCTCGGTTTCGGTGAGAATTTCGGACTCTATCTCGTCAAGTATATCCTTAGGCTCCGAATAATGCGCGTAAAATGTCGAGCGGTTAAGTTCTGCGCGTTCGCACAGTTCGCGAACGGAAATTTTAGAGACGCCCCCTTTTTCTTTTATAAGATCTGTAAGTGCGTTTCTGAACAGAAGTTTTGAAATACGCGTACGCTGATTATCTTTTTTATTCACATTATCACGTCGCTTTCACATAAAAATGTCGGTTTTACAACCGCCTTTACATAAACTGATGATTGTAAAACAAACATAGTGTCGGTATAATTAAAACATAAACAATTACGGATGTCAATAGGAGAGTTGATTATGACCGGAAAGCTTAATTTTCCGCTTTTTGAAAGCAGGGTAAAAAGTGACAATGTAAAGGCAAGTGAAAAGTGGCTGGGCTATTTGCTCGGCCCGTCGGGCGCATTGCTTTTGAACGCTGTGCTCGCAACATATCTGAATGTTTACTACACAGACGTATTAAAGCTGACAACAATTTGGGGCGGAGCGTTTCTGACCGTATTTCCGATAATATCGAAAATCATCGACGCGATAACAAACGTATTGATGGGTTACATAATCGACCGCACGAAAACCGCACAGGGCAAAGCTCGTCCGTGGCTGCTGCTGTCGGCTCCTCTCGTCGCGGTAAGCGGAATACTTCTTTTTACAGTACCGCAGAAAAGCGAAACGGTTCAGGTAATATGGGTAATGCTTTCGTATAATCTCTTTTACTCATTTTCCTATACGATATACAATATGAGTCATAATCTTATGGTTCCTTTGTCAACAAGAAATACCGAACAAAGAGGTTCGCTTTCCGTATTTAATCAGATTTCAACCATTATGATGAGCGGTATCATCGTTGCTCTCATATTCCCTATGCTGATTATGCCGCAGCTCGGTGTTGACAAATCAAAGTGGATTGTCACCATGAGCATTCTGTCATGCCTGGCATTGCCTCTTACTCTTATGGAGTATTACTTCACAAAAGAGCGCGTTACACTGGAGGATATCAACAAAAAAGAGGAGAAAAAAATCCCGTATAAAAATCTGCTCAAGGCAATTTTTACAGACAAATACATGGTGCTGATTCTGCTCTATTTCCTGATTTACACTGTCGGAACTCAATTCAAAAATCTCGGGCTTGTATATTTCTGCAACTATGTCCTCGGCACCTACAACGACGGTAAAACGCAGACCATGCTCTCCGTGATCGGCGGTATTCCCATGGGACTGGGAATATTTATAGTATGGCCCCTCGCAAAAAAATTCGGGAAACGGAACCTGACCATAGCGGGCTTTGCGCTTTATTCAATCGGCAGTGCAATTTGCTGGATATGCCCGACAAATATGGTAACCGTGCTTATAGGGCAGTTTATAAAGAATATCGGCGGACTTCCCTGCTCATACGTGTTTATGGCGCTGTTCGCGGACGTTCTCGACCATCTCGAATATAAGCATAATTTCCGCTGCGACGGCATAGCCATGTCGGTTTACAACATAATAGCCGTTACAAGCGTCGGAATAGTCACGGGACTTTTCAACGCCCTGTTGTCAAAAAGCGGATATATTGCTCCGTCAATAGTGAACGGAGAAACAGCCGCCGCGATTCAGTCCGCCGCGACAAAGAACGCGATAACGTTTTCATTTGTGGGGCTTGAAACGATTACCGCCGTAATACTTATAGTAATTCTCGCCTTTTTAAGCGTTGAAAAATATATTGACAAGGAGCAGGCGGAAATAAAAAGAAGGAAAGAAGAGGAATTGAACGATGAAGGCTGTTAATATAAGAACGGAATACTTAAGAAATCCGCTCGGAATCGACATTGCTTCTCCGCGTATAATGTGGAACTGCGACGAAGGCATAAAACAGACGGCATACAGAGTTACTGCCGACGGCTTTGACAGCGGGAGGATCGAGTCTGACTCGATGAGATACGCCGTACCGATAGAATTCGCAGACTCAAAAAGATTTACTTTTCATATAACACTCTGGGACGAGTTCGGCAAGCAGGGAGAGCCGAGCGAGGAGGCGTTCTTTGAATACGGAATAAGGAATTTTAATGCGAAATGGATAACGGGAAATTATCTCGCCGACAAAAAAAGACGTTACCCCGCCGACTGCTTTAAAAAGGAATTCACAGCCGACGGCGAGGTGCTCTCGGCAAGACTCTATATAAGCGCGTGCGGAATCTACACAGCCGAAATAAACGGGACAAGAGTCTCGTTTCCGCTGGCTCCCGGCATTACGGACTACAACAGGCGCGTTCAGTATCAGACGTACGACATAACCGGATTCATAAAGCAAAAAAACGAAATAACGCTCTGTCTCGCCGACGGATGGTACCGCGGCTCGTGCGGGGCGTGGGGACTCAGAAACCAATACGGAACCGAAACCAAAATAATCGCACAGATAGATATTAAATATAAGAACAAAGCAAGTCAGAGAATTTCGACTGACGAAACGTGGAGCTGGTCAAACGACGCCGACGTTCGTTTTGCCGACAACAAGGACGGCGAGATAATCGAAGCGTACAGAACGCCGTCATACCGTTTCCGCGCGCGGGTCACGGAGAACTCCGTTATCCCGAGCGCGTCCGACAACGTTCCCATCGCAGAGAAGGAGAAATACAAGGGCGAAATTCTCATTTCAAAATCGGGTAAAAAAATAATCGACTTCAAGCAAAATCTCGCGGGATTCATTTCGTTTAAATTAAATGCCCGAAAGGGTCAAAAAATAAAAATAACTCTCGGCGAATTACTTGATAAAGACGGAGAGCTGACGCTTAAAAATATTCAGTGCTCTAATAAAAAAATAACGACTCCTCTACAGAGAGTCGAATATACGTGCAAAGACGGAGTAAACGAATATAAAACTCGCTTTGCGATTTTCGGCTTCAGATACGCGTTAATCGAAACCGACGTCGAATTTACCGCAGACGATTTTACCGCAATCGCCGTTTATTCAGACATGGAGGAGACGGGATTTTTCGAAAGCTCGAACGGACTTCTGAACAAATTTTTCGAGGCAACGAAACAGTCGGCGAAAAGCAACAGTACAGACCTGCCTACCGACTGCCCAACAAGAGAACGCCACGGCTGGACGGGTGACGCGCAGATTTTCTTAAACACGGCGAGTTATCTTTTCTCATACGCGCCGTTCGCGATTAAATTCGAACGCGATTTGTGCGACGAGCAGAAGAAAAACGGATGCTTCAGGCAGATTGCTCCGAAGGGCGGAGTGGATTTTTACATGAACGCGATGGACGGCTCCGCAGGCTGGAGCGACGCGGGCGTGCTGATTCCGTACAGAATTTATAAGAAATACAACGATATCACGGTTCTCGAACGGTTTTACGAAAACATGAGGCGTTATGCCGACTATAAAATAAAAACGCTCGGAAAGCCATACCCGACAGCCGTTCCGACGGGTATAAATTTAAAATACGTAAGATATATTTCAAACTACGGTCAGTCATACGGCGAATGGGCGGAGCCAGCCGACGTCAGAAAAATCACAACCTCAGATTTTGTTTCCCCCCACCCCGAGGAAACAACGGCATATATAGTTTACATGCTCGAGTGTATGACGGAAATCGCCCTTACTTTAAACAAGCACGACGACGCACGCAGATTTAAAAGATATGCAAACAAGGCGAGAATCGGATATTCAAAGCTCGCAGAAACAAAAAAATATTCGCTTGAAACCGACAGGCAGTCTAAGCTTGTCCGTCCGCTCGCGTTCAATTTGTTGTCGGACAGTCAGAAAAAATATGCGAAAAAACGCCTTATACAATTGCTCGACAGCTATTCATGGAGAGTCGCAACGGGATTTCTTTCAACGCCCCTCATTCTCGGCGTTCTCGCGGACATAGACGTCTCTTACGCATACAGACTTCTCGAAAACGAGGAAATGCCCGGCTGGCTCTTTATGAGTAAATCAGGCGCGACAACCGTGTGGGAGGCATGGGAGGGCACCAATGCCCAGGACGGAATCGGCTCATTGAATCATTATTCAAAGGGCGCGGTATGCGAGTGGCTTTTTTCCTCCATGTGCGGAATCAACGTCGACGGGGAAAACCGCTTTATAATAAAGCCTCTCCCCGGCGGTCATTTTACGTTTGCGAATGCGGAATACAGAAGCATATTCGGCGCCGTAAAATCAGGCTGGAGGAAAGAAAACGGAGAGTATAAATTCGATATTGTAATCCCGCCCAACTGCACCGCAGATATAATCCTCCCCGACGGGAAGAAATACAGCGTCGGCGCAGGTACATATACATTTTAATATTCGCACAAAAAAATCCCGCGCCGGAGCAAAACCGGGACGCGGGATTTTGATTTAAATTTAAAAACAAAAATCCGCGGAAGAATACCCTCCGCGGAAATTGGAGCTGGTGGTCAGAATCGAACTGACAACCTGCTCATTACGAATGAGCTGCTCTGCCATTGAGCCACACCAGCTAACCGACGACATAGATTATACACTATTATTTAAAATATTGCAATAGTTAAAACAAAAAAATATTTGAACTTAATGTAAAATGCAGATTCGTTTTTTATAGTTCGGCGTAGTAAAGGCAGATATCCTCATACTCGCCGTTATCGTGTCTGAACCCGCCGGGAACCGTTCCGAGCAGGACGAATCCGAGGCGTTCGTACAGATGTCTTGCGTGTACGTTCGATTTAACAACGGCGTTGAACTGTAAAATCCTATATCCCGCTTCGGCTCCGCTCTTCATGCAGTCCTTAACGAGCTTTTCGCCTATGTGAAGTCCGCGTGCGTCCTTTCTGACGGCATAGCTTGCGTTCGCAAGATGCGAGCATCTGCCTATGTTATTGGGATGAAGAATGTACAAGCCGAAGATTTCGCCGTTTTCGCCGACCGCAACCGCCGACCTTGTCTGAGAGGAAAAGAATTCTTCCGCCTCATGCTCGCTCATGGTTTCCGTCTGCGGGAAAGCTATGCCGTCCTCGACAACAGAGTTCCAGATTTCAGTCATGGCAGGGATATCATTTTTTTCTAAATTCTCTTACCGTTATCATAATTTTTTACACCTTGCCGAACAGGGATCGCTTATAAAAAAGCAATCCCTGTTTAATGTTTATACTTATTATAATTACAGAACCTTTGACAGAAATGATTTTGCTCTCTCCGTCTTGGGCGAGTCGAAAATCTCCGCGGGTGCGCCCTGTTCCATGATAACGCCCTCGTCTATGAATACGACTCTGTCCGCAACCTCGCGGGCAAATCCCATCTCATGAGTTACGACGACCATGGTCATGCCCTTTTCGGCAAGTCCTTTCATAACATCAAGAACCTCGCCGACCATTTCGGGGTCGAGTGCGCTCGTCGGTTCGTCGAAAAGCATGACGTCCGGGTCCATTGCAAGAGCGCGGACAATCGCGACTCTCTGCTTCTGACCGCCGGAAAGCTGAGCGGGATAGTCGTTCGCCCTGTCGGCAAGTCCGACTCTCTCGAGAAGCTCAAGCGCGGTTTTTTCTGCCTCCGTCCTGCTTTTTTTGAGAAGCTTTATCGGAGCTATTGTCATGTTCCTCATAATCGTCATGTGAGGGAACAGATTAAAATGCTGAAAAACCATTCCCATCTTACGGCGGTGAAGATTTATGTCATTCTTTGGATCGGTAATGTTTACTCCGTCGAACGTAATCGTTCCCGACGTCGGCATTTCAAGGAGATTCAGCGAACGCAGAAGCGTTGATTTACCGCTTCCCGACGGGCCTATTATAACGACTACCTCGCCCTTATGAACGTCGAGATTTACGCCGTTTAACGCCTTGACCTTACCGCCTGAGTAGTGTTTTTTCAGATCTCTGACGCTGATTATAACGTCCGAATTATTATCTTTCACTCTTACGCAGCCTCCTTTCGACAACGCCGAAAACCTTTGTAAGAATTACAACCGTTATCAGATAGATAACCGCGACGGCGATAAGGGGCATAAACGCCTCGAACGTACGTCCTCTTATAAGGTCGCCCGCCTTCGTAAGGTCTGTGATTCCGACGTAGCCCGCGACTGAGGTTTCCTTTAACAGAGCGATAATTTCGTTGAGTAGAGTAGGTAAAACGGTCTTGATTGCCTGAGGAATAATAATATGAAACATCGTCTGAACATAGTTGAAGCCGAGACTTCTGCCCGCCTCGAACTGTCCTGCGTCTATGCTCATTATTCCGCCTCTGAATATCTCCGCGACGTAAGCGGCGGAGTTGCAGCCGAACGCGACAACAGCGACAATCGTAGAATTATTCTGCGTAACAAGTATTACGAAATACCAAATCATCAGCTGAACGACAACGGGAACGCCCCTGACCACGGTTATGTAAAGCTTGCACAGTCCGTTTGCGAAACGGAGCATGTGATAACCGAAGCCTTTTCTCAATTTCAGCGATTCCTCGTTTTTATCATATGAACAGCGAACCGTTGCAAGGATTATTCCGAAAAGAAAGCCGAGTAAAACCGCGAATACGGTTATGACTATAGACTCTTTAAAGCCGTCAACAAGCCATTTCCAGTACGCTTTTTCTATAAAACAGCGATAAAATGTGTCGGCTGTCTTATCAAACCATACCGTCACCGTCAATTCATACACCTCCGAAATACGTTATATAAACATAAAGGGCGACCGTACAGCCGCCCTCAAAACTTCTGTAAAACTGTTTGACGTTATCTTAACTTAGTTTGCAGGAATATACTTGTCAACAATCTGCTGAAGAGTTCCGTCAGCCTTAAGCTCATCAAGAGCCTTGTTAACCTGATTGAGAAGCTCTGTATTTTCCTTTGCTACGCAGACTGCGTAATCCTCGTCAACCCATGCGCCGTCAAGGATTTTAAGACCGGATGTTGAAGCTACGAAGCTCTTTGCGGGCTCGTTATCAATGATAACTGCGTCAACCTTGCCGGATTTAAGAGCCTGAACGGTATCGGTAGCGGCCTTGAAACGAATAACGTTCTCCTCGCCGTAACCGCCGTTTTCAGCGGTATCGGAGGCGTAGATATCACCCGTGGTATCCTGCTGAACGCCGAACTTCATACTGCCGTCGCCCTTGAGATCGTCAAGCGACTTGATGGGAGAATCCTCTGTAACGATAACAGCCTGAACGCCCTTTGCATAGGACTTCGTGAAGTTTACGCTCTTTTCTCTCTCGGGAGTAACGGTCATGCCCGCCATACCCATATCGTATTTACCGGTCTGAACGCCGGCGATGATTGAGCCGAACTCAACGTCCTCGATAACAAGCTCCTTGCCGAGCTTTTCGGCTATCTTTTCGGCAACCTCGGCATCGATACCGACAATCTTGTCTCCGTCCTTATACTCATAGGGAGGGAATGTGGCGTTTGTAGCCATGATGAGTTTTCCGTCGTCTTTTCTCGCGGTGTACTTAACTGCGTTTGCGTCTGCTGAATTGCTGGTGTCAGCATTACTGCTGTCCGCTTTGCTGGGGTCTGTATTCTTATCTCCCGAGCATGCCGCAAATGCTGTAACAATAAGCGCAAGTGCCATGAGAAGAGCCGCAACTTTAGTAAGCTTTTTCATTTTCAATTATCTCCTTTTATAATACGGGGGCAATTCCCCGTTTTTCAGATAAAGTATATGCCGTTGTGCATAAAAATTCAAGTGTTTTTTATAATAATTCATTATTTTGTAGAATTTGCTTATTCGACGGCAAAGTATATACGCTTTTTTGTCGGTTTTTACACCGTGAACGCGTTAAAAAATCAAAATTCGCCGAGCGAAGCCGCGATTACGGCTTTTATCGTATGCATACGGTTCTCTGCCTCGTCGAATACTATCGACCTTTCGCTCTCGAATACGGAGTCGGTTACCTCCATGCAGTCGAGTCCGAATTTATCGTAAATCTCCCTGCCCGTCTCCGTTTTCAAATCGTGAAAAGCCGGCAGACAGTGCATGAAACGGCACTGCTCGCCTGCGGTATTCATCAGCCTATCGTCGACTCTGTATTTAATTAAATCGTCTATACGCTCTTTCCAAACCTCGGCGGGTTCGCCCATCGAAACCCACACGTCGGTATAGATAACGTCCGCACCCTTAACAGCCGACTCGGGCTCCTCGGACAGCGTTATTTTCGCGCCTGTCTCCTTAGCGATATCCTCGCAGATTTTAACGAGATTTTCGTCGGGAAAATATTTTTTCGGCGCGCATGCGGTAAAGTCAAGACCCATCTTTGCGCATCCGACCATAAGCGAATTGCCCATATTGTACCTCGCGTCGCCCATGTATACGAATTTAATGCCCTTTAATCTGCCGAAATGCTCCTTTATCGTAAGGAAGTCTGCAAGAATCTGCGTCGGGTGAAATTCGTTCGTAAGTCCGTTGAATACGGGGACTCCCGAATATTCCGCGAGAGCCTCGACGATCTCCTGAGAGTAGCCCCTGTACTCTATCGCGTCGAACATTCTGCCCAGCACCCGTGCGGTATCGGGAATACTCTCTTTTTTTCCTATCTGCGAGCTTTTCGGGTCGAGATAAACGGGGTGCATACCGAGGTCTGCGGCGGCGACTTCGAACGAACAGCGCGTTCTCGTGCTCGTTTTTTCGAATATAAGCGCAATATTTTTACCCTCGCAGTATCTGTGAGGAACGCCGTTTTTTTTCTTAGCCTTTAAATCGGCGGCAAGAGTGAGCAGATAATCAATATCCGCACTCTTTAAATCGAGCAGTTTTAAAAAGCTCTTATTTTTAAGCGACATATAAAAGCCCCCGTGATTTTTAAAATATACTCATAATTATACACGCATTTTTGCATAAGTCAACAGTTTATTGCAATTTTATACATTTAAACATAATATCAAACGCTTATTTGACATTACAATGCAAATTAACTATAATAAATTTGTATAAAAAATCAGGAGTATTAATAAATGAAAAGAAAAATTACAGCGTTACTTTTAATTACCGCGGTTATTTTATCGATTAATATAACGGCATCAGCCGAAACGGGGCTTTATGACGCGTGCGGATATTTAAAAACAACGGTTACAGAGCCGGAATTCTCGTCAGTCGGCGGCGAGTGGTCGATAATCGCGCAGCTGAGAAGCGGAAACGCAGCATTTAATGACGAATATATAACGAATTACATTTCGAAGGTCACGCAATACGTAAAGGAGAACGAGCATAACGGAATACTAAACGACAGAGCGTCGACGGATAATTCGCGTTTGATTCTCGCACTGTCGGCTTCGGGCAGGGATGCTTCAAATTTTAACGGAGTCGATCTGGTATCTCCCCTGACGGATATAAATTTCGTCTCCTCACAGGGCGTCAACGCCGACGCATACGCGCTTATCGCGCTCGACTGTAAAAACTATCTGCCGAATTCCGATATAAGAGAAAAATTAATCTCCGATATATTAAAGAACGAGCTTGTCTCCGGCGGATGGAATCTCGACCCCAAACGCAGAGCGGACGCAGATATTACGGCTATGGTATTAACCGCGCTTGCGCCGTATTATGAGAGAGACGACGTCAGGAAAAGCGTAGACAAGGCTCTCGATACGCTGTCAGATATACAGCTTGACAACGGGGGCTTCATGTCGTGGGGTACGGAGAACTGCGAAAGCTGTGCGACGGTGATAATCGCACTGTCCGCGCTGGGTATCGATTCAAAAACTGACCCGCGTTTTGTAAAAGCGGACGGGAACGTATATGAAGCAATGATGTCGTTCGAGACGGGGAACGGTGCGTTCAAACACGTTAGGAGCAAGCGCGCGAATCTCATGGCAAGCGAACAGGCTTCAATCGCCTTGTGCGCGTACGAGCGTTTTATAAACAAAACGACGTCGTTGTATGATTATTCCGACATTATCATAAGCACCTTCTGTCAGTCGATAGTTAATATAATAAAAACGATATCAACCTTCTTTGATTTTCTTTCAAAGCTTACCGCGTAACGGGAGTGCAGATTTATGAACAACAAATTCAAAAAGATATTATCCGTTTTATTAATAATTTTATCGGTAGTTTTCATGTTCGGCTGTTCAAAGGGAGACGGGGCGAACGAGATTTCGACGAACGAAAACGCTTCCGTATCTGAATCAAAATCGCAGTCGGACAAAGAATCGAAAACAACCTCCGTTACAGCTGTACCGTCCGCGCCGACGACCGCATCGGGACAGACAACGACGGCACGGCCGACGACAAAGGAAGCGGACGAAAAACCGCACGGCGATAAAACAACCGCGCCGAATACAGCGAAAAAGTCACAGACATCTGCCGTAAAACCGGACGTAAGGAACGTATGCACAATTTCAATCGACTGCGAGACGATTTTAAATAACAAGGACAAGCTGAGCGAAAACGCACTTAAATTCGTACCGTCAACGGGAACGGTTCTCCCGACGACGGAGTATTATATCGAAAATGAAAACACAACGGTATTCGACGTTTTGAAAAAGGTTTGCAGAGACAATAATATTCACCTCGAATTCTCCTACACGCCTGCGTATCATTCGAGCTACATTGAGGGTATCGCGAATCTTTACGAACGCGACTGCGGTTCGCTGTCGGGCTGGATGTACAGCGTAAACGGCAAGTACCCGAACGTCGGATGCAGTGAGGTCACGGTCAAAAACGGCGACGTCATAAAATGGCGATATACCTGCGACCTCGGCTGGGACGTAGGCGCGGGAGAGCTTAATCAATGAGAGAGAACAGGGATTATTTAAACTCGCTTCACCCCGTCTGTCCGCTCATTTATTTTGCGCTGATGACGGGCGTTTCCATGATGAATTTATACCCTGCGTACCTTGTCTGCGCGCTTGTTTCGTCATTCGGCTACGCGGTTTATCTTAAAGGCTTCAGAAAACAGCTGAAAGTCCTGTCCTTTGCCGTTCCGGCCGCAGTTGTCGCGATTATTATAAATTCGCTTTTCAATCACAGGGGCGTTACGACGCTTTTCTATCTGCCCGACGGCAACCCGTTTACGCTCGAATCCGTTTATTACGGACTTAATTTTTCGCTGATGCTCGTCTCGGTCATAACGCAGTTTTCATGCTTCAACGTTATAGCCACGTCCGACAAAACGGTATGTCTTTTAGGAGGAATAATGCCGTCGCTGGCGCTTTTTATTTCAATGGTTCTGCGGTTCGTGCCAAAGCTTTCGTCTCATATAAATGATGTTAACAGATACAGAAATTCATCTTTTTCGAATGAAAAAAACAATTTAAAAACGAAAATATCTTCCGCGCTCTCCGTCTTTTCGTCGACGGTATCGTGGGCATTCGAAAGCTCGGTCACGACCTCCGACTCAATGCGAAGCCGAGGCTCCTCGGGCAGACGATCGGCGATGAGCATATATAAATTCGCAAAACGCGAGATCGTTTTCACTCTGTTTTTAATAATATTCGGCGCAGCTTCGCTCATTCCCGTTTTTACAAAGAACACGCAGGTAAATTACTACCCGGAAGCGTACATATCGCCGTTTAATGCGATAAATATAACGGGAACGGCGTGCTTTTTTATTTTTTGCATGCTGCCGATGATATTCAATCTTACGGAGGAAATAAAATGGCGCATATCGCTGTCAAGGATTTAAGCTTTACATATCCGAATTCAACGAAAAAAGCTCTTGATAATATAAATATGGAGATTGAACCGGGGCAGTTTATACTCGTCTGCGGGGCTTCGGGATGCTCGAAAACAACGCTTTTACGTCATTTTAAATCCGTCCTTACACCGCACGGAAAGCGAGAGGGCAGAATTATTTTTAACAATAAGGAGCTGTCCGAAATACCCGAAAAGGAGCAGGCGGAAAAAATCGGATTCGTTTTTCAGTCGCCCGAGGATCAGATTGTAACCGACAAGGTGTGGCACGAGCTTGCATTTTCGCTCGAAAGCTTAAATAAACCCAACAACGTAATCGCGTTAAGAAGCGCGGAAACCGCAGGATATTTTGACCTCGGCGACAAATACCGTTCGGATGTAAACACGCTTTCGGGCGGGCAGAAACAGCTTCTGAATTTGGCTTCGGTCATGACGGTTACGCCCGAGGTTCTCATACTCGACGAGCCGACGTCACAGCTTGACCCGATTGCCTCCGACAACTTTTTGTCACAGATAAAGAAGCTCAACGACGACCTCGGCGTTACGATAATCATATCCGAACATAATCTCGAACGCGTTTTCTCCATGGCGGACAAGGTCGCGGTTATGAAGGACGGAAAGCTCGTATCGTTTGACACGCCCGAAAACACCGCAAAAAGCTTCGGGGATAAAACTTCGGATTTTTTCCTGTCTCTGCCGTCGAGCGCACAGATTGCCGTCATGGCTTCTTTTGACGGAAAAACTCCGCTTACCGTAAAGGAGGGCAGACAGGCTCTTATCGCAAACGGAATTACAGACAAAAAAACAGACCTCATTAGTTCTAATGAGATTGAAAATAAAGAGAACAAAAAAGAACGCGTCCTCGAAATTGTCGACGTGTTTTTCAGATATAACCGTTACTCCCCCGACGTGTTAAGAAATCTGTCACTTGACGTAAACCGGGGTGAAATACTCTGCGTTACGGGCGGTAACGGAGAGGGGAAGTCTACGCTTTTTTCGATTTTATCGGGTATGACTGCGCCGTATTCCGGAAAAATCAAGGCGGGTAAAAAAAGCATGAAGCCGTCGGATTTAAGAAACAAAACATCCCTTCTTCCGCAGGACGTTTCGGTACTGTTCGTAAAGGACAGCGTTATCGACGAATTAAAAGAGGTAAAAAAGAAAAACGGCGAAACGCCGTCCGACGAAGAGATAAATAAAACCGCAGAATTATTTGAAATCGATAATTTATTAAAAAGTCACCCGTTTGATTTAAGCGGGGGCGAGCAGGAAAAGCTGGCAATTGCAAAAATTCTTCTGACCGAAGCAGAGATTTATTTGTTCGACGAACCGACAAACGGTATGGATCCTACATTTAAAATAAAATTCGGCGAAATAATCAGAGAATTAAAGAAAAGCGGCAAGACATTTATAATCGCCTCTCACGACATTGAATTCTCCGCGACTTTCGCAGACAGATGCGTTATGATTTTTGACGGCAGAGTCGTGAGCGACAGTGAGCCGCGTGAATTCTTTTCGGGTAACAGCTTCTACACCACGACGGCGAACAGAATAGTCCGCTCCGTTTTCCCCGACTGTATTCTGACAAAGGAGGCGTGGAAAAAATGCAAAGAGCTGACGGAAAAATAAACATATACTCCGTTTTGAGCATATTTTTTTACATTCTCATTCCGTCGGCAATTGTCGTTTCCGCAATTGTGAACGAGGGCAGACGGTACTATATAATCAGTATGGGGATAATAATTCTCTCTTTTGTCACATTCGCGCTCGGCTTTGAAAAAAAACGCCCGCAGGCAAAGGAGCTGACGGTTCTTGCGGTGCTCACCGCACTCGGAGTTGCAGGACGCGTCGCGTTCTACATGATACCGCAGTTCAAAGCTTCGGCGGCGGTAATAATTATAACAGCCGCAGCGTTCGGTTCGCGTTCGGGATTTCTGTGCGGAGCGACGGTCGGATTCATTTCAAACTTTTTCTTCGGTCAGGGACCGTGGACGCCGTGGCAGATGTTTGCGTTCGGCGCGGTCGGATTTTTGGCGGGCGTTGTTTTCGCCCCCGGCAGAGTTAAGGCAACGAGAATCGGCTTGTGCATTTACGGCTTTTTGTCGGTGTTTATCGTGTACGGTCTTATCGCTGATACATCGTCGGTATTTATGTTCACACAGAATATCACGGTAAAAACAGTGCTTGCGACTTATGCGTCGGGCGTTGTGTTTAATCTGATTCATGCCGGTGCGACGGTGATATTTTTGGCTGTTTTGGGTATGCCTCTTATAAAAAAGCTCGACAGAGTGTGTATAAAGTACGGAATAGATAAACAATAATTTGTCTCGACAAATTATTGTTTTCCTCTTGACAAATAATATTTTTATGATAAAATATATACATCCGTGCGGATGTAGCTCATCCGGTAGAGCGCCACCTTGCCAAGGTGGAGGTAGCGAGTTCGAGCCTCGTCATCCGCTCCATTCTTCTTATGCCAATTAAATTTAATTGGCATTTTTTTGACAGAGCGAGCGTACAATTCAATACGGCGCCATAGCCAAGTGGTAAGGCAGAGGTCTGCAAAACCTCGATGCCCCAGTTCAAATCTGGGTGGCGCCTCCAAAAATAAGAGCACTTGCAAAAGCAAGTGCTCTTATTTTTGGAAATGAAGCGCTCTTTGAGCATGAAAAATGAAGAGCGGCGCTGCCGCATGAAGTATGCCTGCGGCATATGAATATTCGGTGCTTCACTTAATGTCCGGGTGCCGGACGCTTCATGCAATTGTTGCACTTCATGTCCGCGAAGCGGACACTTCATTTACAGACACTAAAATTATAATGTACTCTAAAATCGGAGGGATAAAAGTGCGTGAAGATAAACTTTCGACTCAGTCGATGGACTTTGCCGTGATGATAATCCAACTTGTAAAGCAACTAAAGTCAGCTCATGAGTCAATAATTTCGAACCAGATAGGCCGCTCGGGAACAAGTATCGGCGCTAATATCAGGGAGGCGCGGTATGCACATGGAAAGGCTGATTTTATATCAAAACTCCAAATTGCGCTCAAAGAAGCGAACGAAACAGGCTATTGGATAGAGCTTTTATACAGAACCGATTATATAAGCGAAGATCAATACAAAGCCCTCGACTCAGCCTGTACGAGCATACGGGTGCTCCTCATCTCCTCCCTCAACACCGCAAAGGGAACCGCGCAGTAAAACGAAAGGGTGATTCTATGACAACGGAATGGGAAAAATTATATGCCGCCGCGCTTGCCGTCGCAGTGCCGAAGGTTATATCGGAGCAGATGTGCTCCGGCGGGGTGGGCGCCGCCGTGCTGACAGAGAACGGAAATGTGTATACGGGCGTTTGTATCGATACCGACTGCTCGCTGGGTATGTGTGCGGAGCGAAACGCGCTGTCAACGATGATAACCAACGGGGAGTATGCCGCGAAAAAGGTCATTGCGGTAACAAAAACGGGAGAGATACTGCCTCCGTGCGGAGCCTGCCGTGAGTTTATGATGCAGCTCGGCAGCCCGGAGGATACAGAAATCCTCGTTGATTCCGATACCGCCGTTACCTTAAAAGACCTCATGCCGTACCCATATTAAAAATAATCATAAAAAGCCTCCGCAAGCCTTGTCGCTTACGGAGGTTTTCGTTACTTATCCTCTTTTGCCCTGCTCTCTTCAAGCAGCCTGTCGATATCCGAGGGCGTGAACACATATTTCTTGTCGCAGAATTGGCAGCAGACCTCGGTCTGTTCGTCCTCCTTGAGCTTTGCGAGCTCGTCTCTGCCCATGCTTATCAGCGCGCGGGAGACGCGCTCGCGCGAGCAGTTGCAGCGGTATTCCGGCTCCGACGTGTCGAGCACATCGAGCTTGAACGCGGGAAGCACGGTGCGGCAGACAGTCTCGGGGGTCAGCCCCTTGTCGAGCATCGTTGTCACAGGCTCGATATCGCCTATGCACTTTTCAACCTTGTCTATGACTGTATCGTCGGCGGTCGGGAGCAGCTGAATTATAAATCCGCCCGCCTTTCTTATCGTGAGGTCGGGGTTGACGAGCACACCCAACGCGCAGACGGTCGGTATCTGTTCGCTCGTCGCAAAGTAATTCGTGATGTCCTCGGCAATTTCTCCGCTTATTATCGGCACCTGACCGACATACGGCTCTTTAAGCCCGAGGTCCTTTATAACGGTCAAAAAGCCATCCTTGCCGACTGCGCCGGAAACATCCAATTTGCCCTTGTCGTTGAGCGGTAGCTCGACAACGGAGTTCACCGCGTAGCCTCTGACATTGCCTTGACTGTCCGCGGCGGCGAGCACAGTGCCCGCAGGGCCGTTGCCGTTTATCCTGAGCGTGACTGAGTCGTCCGCGCCCTTTAAGGCGCTGCCCATGAGGCTTGCCGCCGTCAGCAGCCTGCCGAGAGCCGCCGAAATAACGGCGGACGTGCCGTGAATCTCCTGCGCCCTGTTTACTATATCCGTGGTGTCGGCAGCCATAACGGTTAAAGTGCCGTCCTCGGAAATGCAGCGTATAAGCTTGCCCATAATTTATCCTCCTGTTATTTCCTGCGTCTTGCGGCTATCACCGCGCGCTCGGAATCTTCTCTGACGGGTTCGTTCGTCATGCCGTCAAATATGTTTTCTGTCTCAAAGCCCGCGTCGTCGAGCCACTTTGAGAGCTCGTCAAGACTGTATGCGCGCTCGCTGAAATCCTCGCTCGTGCGCTCATATGTCCCGTCCTCGCGCTCCTCGAAGAAGTCGAGCATGATGTCCACCGTATTTGTCTCTTCGTCAAGGCTGTTTTGCCAGACGCAGAAAACCTCCGGGCATTCGTAGACGAACGAATTGTCCGCAAGAATCTCGCGGTGCTTGTATACCGTGTTCACATCGAATATGAACATCCCGCCCGGGCGGATAAACGTTCCGAGTCGGCGAAATGTCTCCCGCACATCCTCGGGCTCGGTCAGGTGATTTATGCTGTCGAGCGTGCAGAGTGCGGCGTCGATTTTTCCGAAAAGGTCGAGATTTTGCATCTGCTGGCAGAGAAACAGAATGTTCTGCCCATCCTCAAAAGCCCTGTTCTGCGCCTGAGCGAGCATATCGGGGCTCGAGTCAACGCCTATCATTTCATATCCGCGCGAGGCTATGAGCGAGGTTAAAGTACCCGTGCCGCAGGCGAGATCGAGCACCGTTCCGCTCTCGATCCCATATGAAAGCAGAAGAGCAGAAAAATGCTCTGCTCTTCTCTCATAATCAACATTTTGCGTCAGCCCGTCATAAAAACGGGCGAAGAATGAATAGTCGCTCATGTCAGTCTTTTTTCTCTGCCTCTGCGGCATCTATGCGCTCGAAAATCTTTTCGTATCCGTCGCAGCCGTAGTTGAGAGAGCGGTTGACGCGGCTTATCGTGGCGGTGCTCGCGCCGGTCTTGCTGACTATCTCGCTGTAGACCTGCTTGTCGCTGAGCATCTTTGCAACAACTATGCGCTGTGAAAGCGCCTTGAGCTCTGTCACTGTACACAGATCCTCAAAAAAATCGTAGCATTCGTCGATGTTCTCAAGGGCGAGAACCGCCTTGAACAGAAAATCGACGTTGCTGTCCTTCAGCTTGCCGTTCATCAAAGTTTTACTCCTTTTGTTTTCTTGATTGGGTTTATCTGTCCCCGTATTCAAGTATATTTTAGCACACTAAAACTTGAAAGTAAAGAGTAAAATTAAAGAGTCTGTGTCTCTACGGAGTTTATAACAACATCCTCGAGCGGCTTGTCCGAAGCGTCGCGGCTGACCGAGGCTATCGCATCGACAACATCCATGCCCTCGAACACCTGACCGAACACCGTGTGTCTGAAATCGAGCCACGGAGTACCGCCGACCGCCTTGTAGTCCTCAACGGACTCGTCCGTGAACATATCGGGCAGACGCTCCATCTGCGGAATAAAACGCTCGTCCACAGACGGCGCCTGAACGATAAAGAACTGGCTTCCGTTCGTGTTCGGGCCTGCGTTCGCCATGCACAGCGCGCCCCTGAGATTGTGGTAGTCGCGGCTGAACTCGTCCTTGAACGGCTTGCCCCAGATGCTCTCTCCGCCTATGCCCTTGCCGAGCGGGTCGCCGCCCTGAATCATGAAATCGGGGATAACGCGATGGAAGATAACGCCGTCGTAGTAGCCGTTTTCCGCGTGGGTCGTGAAGTTTTCGACCGCCTTGGGCGCGGCGTCGGGGAAGAGGACGACCTTTATGTCGCCCATGCTTGTCTTTATAGTTGCAACGGTGTCGCCCGCTGCGGGCTGTCTTAACTGCTTGCTCATTTTATTTCCTCCGTAGTTTCGTTTTTCTTTGCGGGCTTATAGAGCTTGGCGAGTCCGCCCTCGCTCGTCTCGCGGTATATTTTTGAAAGATCCTTGCCTGTCTGATACATGGTTTCGACTATCAGATCGAATGAAATCTTTCTCGTGTAGGTCAAAAAGTTTGCAAGGCTCACCGCGTTTATCGCCCTCATCGCGGCGACTGCGTTGCGCTCTATGCACGGCACCTGAACAAGCCCCATGACAGGGTCGCAGGTGAGCCCGAGGTGGTGCTCCATCGCAACCTCGGCGGCATATTCTATCTGATCCGTGTCCATGCCGTAGAGCTCCGCGAGAGCGGCGGACGCCATGGAGCAGGCCGAGCCTATCTCCGCCTGGCAGCCGCATTCCGCTCCGCTTATCGAGGCGTTGGTCTTTATGACGTTGCCGATGATTCCTGCGGTCGCCAAGGCTCTGCGTATATCCTTTTCGGAGAAGTCGCGTCTGTCCGCCGTGTAGCGCAGAACCGCGGGCAGCACTCCGCACGCGCCGCAGGTCGGCGCGGTAACTATCTCGCCGCAGGAGGCATTTTCCTCGCTGACTGCGTAGGCATAGGCGCAGACAAGCCTGTTCTCGCGCGTCTCCGGGCTCTCGTCCATGTGGTGACGGCTTATGAGCATATGCGCCTTTCTCATTATGCCGAGCCCGCCGGGCAACTCGCCCTCGGCGGCAAGTCCGCGCTTGATGCAGCTGTTCATGACCTCCCAAACGCGGTCGAGATATTGCCAAATCTCAACGCCCTCAAATCTTTCCACGAGGTCGGGAATACGGATGCTCTCTTTTTTGCAGTATTCTTTTATCTGCGCAAAATTTTCAAACGGGTAGACCTCGGGCGGCTCCGCGTCCTTGTGCCCCTCGACCTCTATCGCGCCGCCTCCGACGCTGAGTACCCTGCGCTTGCCTATGACGTTTCCGTTTTTGTCAAACGCCGTGAAGTCGAGCGTGTTGGGGTGGGGGATATCGGTAGCGGTCAGGTCTAACTTGATGTCGAGCGTGCGCGGCGCAAACGTCTCGCGCAGCACGCGGTCGGTGCCGTGCCCCTTGCCTGTCTTTGCGAGCGAGCCGTAGAGCACAACCTCGTATCTCTCCGCCGACGGGAATTCGCCGATAAACATTTTTGCGGCCGACTCGGGTCCCATGGTGTGCGAGCTGGACGGGCCGCGCCCTATTCTGTAAATTTCTTTTATGGACTTCATTTGACTCTCCTGTAAGCCTTTGAAATATATTTCGTGACACCGACTAAGTATATCACATAATACCTATAAACTCAACAACAAAGGCAAAAGACATTGACAAAAAACGAACGGGTGATATAATTTTTTCATCACTGCTTTGGGGGAAATTATGGAGCAACGGGTAGAAAACAAAAAAACGCTTTCGGCGGGCGCTCTGCTTTTTGTCGCCTGCTGGACGGCATATTGCGCCTCTTATCTCGGGAGAATAAACTACACCGCCGCGCTGACCGCCATAGTCGCCGACGGGGTGTTTTCAAAGCCCCATGCCGGATTTATCGGCACGGTCTATTTCTTCTGCTACGGAGCGGGTCAGATATTCAGCGGAATACTCGGAGACCGCGTGTCTCCCTATAAAATGATAGGCGCGGGGCTCGCCGGGACGGTGTGCGCCAATATTATAATGCCGCTGTGCTCGTCGAGCTATATCACCATGAGCATTATCTGGGGACTTAACGGAATAGTTCAGTCCATGCTCTGGACACCCGTGCTCTATATAATAGCCACCATCCTGCCGGAGGAGCAGCGCAGCCGCGCGTGTCTGCACATAGCGTCATCGTTCCCGATAGGCAGCCTGCTCTCCTATGTGATATCTGCGGCGGCGATAAAATTCGCGTCGTGGCATTTTGCGTTTTATATCCCCGCCGGAATAATAACCTGCGTGCTGGTCTTTTGGTGCATATGCGCGAAAAAGACATCGAAAATCCTCGGAAAAGGGGAGAAGCCGTCGCTTCCAGTCCATGAGAATACTGGTGAAAAAATCTCTCTCGGCAAGCTCTTTATGATTTCCGGCGCGTCGGTCATATGCGTCGGCGTGCTCGTCCAGGGTATGCTGAAGGACGGAGTCAGCTCGTGGGTGCCCACGCTTATTACCGAAAAATATGACGTTTCCGCCTCGTTTTCGCTGCTGCTGTCGGCGATTATGCCGATAATCAATCTCAGCGGCGCGTGGATAGGAACGAAGCTTTACGAGAAGGTGTTCAGGCTCAACGAGGCCGCAACGTCGGCGTTCGGCTTCGCCATGACGCTGATACCGCTGACCGGCATAGTCTTTGTCGGCAAATATCCTATCGCCATTTGCGTGATACTCCTGGCGCTGTTTACTACAATAATAGCCGCCATGAACCATCTGCTTATGACGCTCATACCGGTGCACTTTGCGAAATACGGGCGCGCATCGACGGTCGGCGGGATATTCAACTGCTGCACATATATAGGCAGCGCGATATCGACCTACGGCTTCGGCGCAGTGTCCGAAAAATTCGGTTGGACGGCGACGGTTGTTTTTTGGATTATTCTCGGCGTGATAGGCGTCGCGGCGTGTGCTCTGCCGATGCGCCGCTACGCAAGATTTGCCAACGGGAGCGATAAGGCGTAAGTCAACAGCTTTTCTTGATAAAAAATCACAATATCCTATAAAGCGTGTCAAAAAACAGCACGAAGCGCAAAAAAATTAAAATTAGGTATTGCAAAACCCGGAATCTTATGTTATTATAATGTGCGTTCGGTGAGAGCCGACAAATTGGCCCGGTAGCTCAGTTGGTTAGAGCGCTAGCCTGTCACGCTAGAGGTCGACGGTTCGAGACCGTTCCGGGTCGCCATTCGCTGCTATGGCTCAGGTGGCAGAGCACATCCTTGGTAAGGATGAGGTCACCAGTTCGAATCTGGTTAGCAGCTCCATAAAGATCCCCGAAATCAAACGGTTTCGGGGATTTTTACTTTTATAATCGCAGAAACGGCATATAAAAAGCAGCTCCGAGGCAACGGCTTCGGAGCTTATTTGCTTTTGTCGGGCTCGTCCGGAACATGGTGCATTATGCCGTCGACATCGCAGTTCAAAATATTGCACAGGTCATTTAACGTCACGGTGCTTATCGGCTTGTTATGCTTGAGACGGTCTATGAGACTGCGGCTGATGTTGAAATCCCTTATCAGCTTGTATGTCGTCATCCCTCTGTCTTTCATGGTTTTGTAAAACGGCTCATAAGTAATCACAAAATCACCTCAACGCCATTTTAATTTATGCTCAATATGTTGACAATTGTCGATATATAGAGTATAAATATATACGACACCGAAAGCATATGAAGCGCCGATCGACAGCAAATAATATTGAAATAAAGAATTTAAGACGGTTATTTATCCTCAAAATCGGTCAATTATACTAAGTATATTGTGTTTTCCTGACAGAGTGCTAATATATGATTGAGAGAATTCTGCCAAAGAGGCATAAAACACAGCCGAGGCATAAAACGGCACTGCCGTAAAAAATAATGCGTAAAAATAAAACGGAGGTAAAAAACAATGAAAACAAAGCGAAAAAATATTTTCAAATCGCTTTTGGCGCTGACCCTTGCACTCATCATGGTACTCGGCGTCGCGCCGATAAGTTTAGCTGTTCCTGCACCCCCGCATTCGGGAAGTGCTGCAAAAACAAGGATGTGTCCTTTGCTTGTGGATGACGCGGATATTTTGTCAAACGCAGAAGAAGTGTCTCTGCTTAATAAACTAGAAAACATCAGTTCAAAAAGTAAATTTGATGTGGCGGTAGTGACTGTTAAAAATATCGATGACAGAACCATGCAGGAGTATACCGATGACTTCTATGATTATTATGGTTACGGTCAGAATGAAAGAAATGACGGTATTCTGCTTTTAGTAAGTATGCGAGAGCGTGAATATCATATCACTACGGCAGGCCGCTGCATATCCATTTTTACAGATGCGCGGCTAAAGGATATTATGCGTGCAATCGAGCCCAAGCTCAGAAACGCGGATTATATCGGTGCGTTTAATGAGTTTGCCGTATATTGCGATAAAATTGCCAACGGAAGTGCTGTTGCCAGTACCAATAATACCAACAAAACCGTGACAAATACAAATAACCGTAAAGACAAAAACACAGCCGCCGTTATTTCTCCCGAAGCAGCAGTCGACATTTATATGGCGAACAAAAGTGTTTGGATGAAAAATCCGGGATATTCTTCGATGTACGGCTATGGATATTGTTTGTTGGACTTGGATTTTGACGGTGTTTTGGAGCTAATAAGCAGCGTATGTGACGGTAGCGCTAGATTTAGCTACAACAAGTTCTATAGGATTAATCTTAAAAATTTATCAGTCGAGGAATTTCAATCTGAGTTAGGGCAGGATGACGGCATAGATTACTATTATAATGCTCGCGATTCGAAACTTTTAAAAAATCAAACCAGCGGAAAAAAGTTTTATGTGTTTAAAAATTACGGACATGTCAGCTCGAAAGAAGGAATTCTATCTTATTCAGAGAGTTATATGGAAAAAACAAAATTTCACGAAAACTTCCTTTTCTCTGAATACTGGCATCCTGATTACGATAATAACATGGATGACACAGTCAGAGAATATACGTTCCGAGGTAAAAAAGTTTCAAAAACCGAATATGAACAAAGGACAGCAGCATTCTATTCAGAAAACAAGGATTTGAATTTGGTTTGGACTTGTATCCCGGGTGCGGATTTTGATAAATCGGATGATCATACAAAGAAGCGACTTTTGTTAAATGCATATTTAAGCTTTTCATACGATGGGTTCTCATTTGGTAATACCGTTATCCCTAATAATTCCAACAGCAATTCCGACACTTCAAGACATTTTCCCAAGGGATATAAATTTGAAGAGGATAGTTATAACTTCTCAAACTATGGCGATACAATATCAAAAAAATATTTCACCACGTTTTACGGCGCAGAAAAAGGTAAACTGTTGTATAAAAAATATCATAAGCAGGGAGGCCTTTGCTTCGGCATGGCGTATACAACGGCCGCAATATACAACGGTTATCCGTCATGTTCAAAGATAAGCACATTGGATAAAGGTCTGTTCAAGTATAAGTATTGTGAAAATATCAGAGACATATTGAATAACAAGGTACAGAGACTTAGCGACCCCACAATGAGAAAAACAGTTATTTCTTCTAAACTGCCGATAGGTGAAAATGTAATAGGTATAGAAGATTACATAAAATATGCGTTTGTATATCAGTTTAGTAAAACAGTTTCGGATACTTCTGTGTGGTGCGACAATGCAAATGTGATTCTGGATTTGGCAAAACAATATACTGATGAGAATAAAATTGGATTGACAATAGGAATAACCGGGAAGGATAAAGGAATGGGAGGACATCGAGTGCTTGTTGTCGGTTATGAAGGCAATGATATCTTGGTGGACGATCCCAATAAAACATCAGGCTGGAACAGAATTACGGTTAATCCGGACGGCTCGTGGACTTTTGGCAACGCGGATAATAATTCATACTATATAAGATATAATGTGGACTATCAGCGACCTTTTGAATTGCTGAAATCAGGCAAGACTGAAACGGCAGATGAAGAATTCCTTGACAACACGGCGGCAGGGGAAACATATGTCGAAGACATCGACACTCTTGACAAAGAGTCAAAGCTGCTTGCCGTTGATTCCGATTCTTATGATTTGGATGAGAAAAAATTCTCTGCCGTATATCTTGAGAGCGGAGACGGACAAAGCGTAAATGCATATTGGACTGATAAGACAACAGCATCAATTAAGAATATCAACGGCGGAAACCGTGCGGTGGAGTTTGCGGGAAATGGTTATATCATATCCGCGATTGTTGCGGATTCCTCAGATGTAGATATGACGCTCAATAAAAACAAATTCAAGACACAGGTCAACAGCAAAAAAGGGAGTGAGTGTACAATTTCCGTCGACGCTTGTCGTGAGGATGATTCAAATAATGACATCAGCAAAAAGATAGAGATTGTCGGAACTGCGACGGACGGAGAGGTTACCGTTGAGCGGATAAATAAAGGAATAAGAGTTTTGGGTATTGAAAACGGAACCGTAAATTATTACATTGACGATAATATGGTTTCAACTGAAAAAACAGACGGCAACGGCGATTTTTTTGATATTAAATATGACGCTCAGGGTGAGGACGATACTTTACAAATTAAAAAAGTAAAATTCTCCAAACTGAGAAAATTCCTGAAGAAGATATTTAAGGCTATTGCTAAGCCGTTCAAGGCACTTGCCAGATATATTAAAAAACTTTTTAGCAAGTAATTTTTTCGTCCCTGCCAAGCAGACCAGAACTTTCAACATTAATTTTCACATGAAGTTTTTTACATGGAGTTAGAATAAGTAAACCGATTTCTGCTATTCGTCAGGGTTCTGTGAGAAATTTTTTCTCGTTTGTCGACCCGGTATGAACAAATTGCTAATTTATGATGTTGCATAAGACGCGGATTGACTCTTACCGGGTGATATAAAAATATTGCTTATATGAGGAGTGCTATTTATGTATTGTGGAAAATGCGGAACTGAAATTACTGATGGAGTTACATATTGCCCTAACTGTGGACAGCCAATCAATACCCAGACACAGGCTGGACAGACAGTGCAGCAATCAAACAAATCCAAGGTAAGAAAAATATTAGTTCCAACAGCAATTTTGGTCGCAATAATTGTTATCGTGTCCGTAGTTGTTGCAACTGGCAAAGGTAGCTATAAAAAGACATTGGATAATTGCTATAAGGCGATTGAAACGCAAGATATCAAATTGATGAAATCCGTGCTGGCTCAGTATTTTCTTGATTATCAGCTTGCCGGTCGTGATGAGGAGGATGTAGAAGGAGATATTGCAGAATTAATAGATGATAGCCGCAGCGACTATGGGTGCGGAAACAATATGAAAATTACATATTCTATTATAAGAGAAAAGGATGCCGATGACAGCGAATTGGAGGATTTGAAGGATGACATATATGACGGATATGCATATTACACCTATGACAAAGATGAATTTTATCGTTCCATAACAGACGCAAAAGTTATAACTGTAAGAGTCAGGGTTGTCGGTGAAGAAGATTCGAATATTTTAACAAGTCAGGTGCTTTTGATACGCGAAAAAGGCAAGTGGAAAATTGCCGCAGGTGCAATTGATACACCGTTTTTCAGGAATTAATTGGTATAATTTTATAAACATATTATAGTTGATTAATACAATTATCATGTCGTTCAGGCACTTGACTGGATATATTAATGAACTTTTTAGCAAAAAATTCCCCATCCCCGCCAAGCAGACCATCCCTTTCAAATATTAAATTATCTTCCCGGCGGAATTCGCGGGGCGGCGTTTGGTCTGCGCGCCGCTCCTTTTGATACCGAAAACTGCACATTTCTTACAGCGCCGTCGGGCTTTTGTCCGGCGGCTGCTTTTTTCTGTGCAGTTATGCACTTTACTTGCCGCCTCGCTTTTAGATTTTTTGAGCACCTTGCTCTTTTTTTAAAATCTATGGATTTAGCCTGCGCTTTGTGCTAAAATGCCTTTTGTGTGCAATTCTCATTTGGGGGAACAGGGATGAAAAAGATAGGCTATAAACATACGGTTGCGGCGAGCTTTACGGCGTTCGTCGTTCAGGCGGTCGTCAACAATTTCGCGCCGCTGCTGTTTTTGACCTTTCAGGCGCAGTACGGTATAGAGCTCTCGAAGATAACCGTTTTAATCACCGCGAACTTCTTTATTCAGATATTTGTCGATTTGACGGCGGTGCTGTTCGTTGACCGCATCGGCTACCGCGCCTCGACCGTGCTCGCCCATGCGATGTGCGCGACGGGTCTTATTTTCATGACGATTCTGCCGGAGATACTGCCCTCGGCCTTTGCGGGGCTTCTCATCTCCGTGTTCTGCTACGCAGTCGGAGCGGGTCTTTTGGATATCACGATAAATCCGATAGTCAACTCCTGCCCGTCAACAAATTCCAATCAGCTGCTCTGCCTGCTCCATTCGTTCTATTGCTGGGGCAGCGTCGCGGCGGTCGGCATATCCACCCTGTTCTTCGCCCTGTTCTCGACGGATAATTGGAAGATAATGTCGCTTGTCTGGGCGATACTCCCGATAGTCAACGCCGTTATGTTCGCCCGCGTGCCCATAGCGCCCGTTGTCGGCGAGGACGAGGAAAAGCTGTCAATAAAGGATATGCTCAAGACCAAGGCGTTTTGGATATTCATGGTGCTCATACTCTGCGCAGGCTCGAGCGAGCAGGCAGTCAGCCAGTGGGCTTCGACCTTCGCCGAAAAGGCGCTCGGGCTCACAAAGACCGTCGGCGACCTTGCGGGCCCGATGCTCTTCTCGATTCTTATGGGCGTGTCGCGTTTCATGTACGGCAAGTTCGGCAGCAGGATAAATCTCGATTCAATGATGCTCCTGAGTGGCTGCGTCTGCACAGCTTCTTATTTTCTCATTTCGCTGACCTCATCGCCTGTGCTCGGGCTCGTCGGCGTTGCCGTGTGCGGACTTTCCGCCGGTATCCTCTGGCCGGGTACGATAGGCAAAATGTCCTCGGCGCTCCACGGCGGCGGAACGGCGATGTACGCAATACTCTGCCTGGGCGGTGATATCGGCTGCTCGGCGGGGCCGACCTTTGCCGGAATGATGGCGAGCGCATTCGGCGACGACCTCAAAAAAGGCATACTCTGCGCCGTCATATTCCCGCTGACCCTGTCCGTGATAATGCTCGTGCGTGAGTTCATTATCCCGCGCCGCAGAAGGAAGGCGGCTTTATGAAGAAAAACTATAAATCGACCGTCAACGCCTGCTTTGCGGGCTATGTCGTCCAGTCGATTGTCAATAATTTTGTACCCCTGCTGTTTTTGACGTTCAACAAGAGCTACGGCATAGAGCTTTCGAAGATAACCGCGCTGATAACAGTCAATTTTATTCTCCAGCTCATAATCGACCTGCTCTCCGCGTTCTTTATAGATAAGATAGGCTACCGCGCGGCGGCTGTTGCGGCTCATGTGTTCGCGGCAGCGGGACTTGTTTCTCTGACCGTCCTGCCGGATATTCTGCCGTCTCCGTTTGTCGGTCTGCTTATCTCCGTCATGCTCTATGCGGTCGGCGGCGGGCTGCTCGAGGTGATAGTCAGCCCGATAGTCGAGGCGTGCCCGACTGATAACAAAGAGAAGATGATGAGTCTGCTCCACTCGTTCTATTGCTGGGGCAGCGTTGCCGTCGTCGGTCTTTCGACGCTATATTTCTCGGTGTTCACAACGGCGAATTGGAAGTATCTTGCTCTGCTCTGGGCGGTTGTCCCGGCTGTAAATGCCCTGAATTTCGTCCGCGTCCCGATAGCTCCGCTCATTGAAGAAGGGGAGAAGGGACTTTCATTCAAAGAGCTGCTCGGCAACAGGATGTTCTGGGTGTTCATGCTGCTCATTCTCTGCTCCGGTGCGAGCGAGCAGGCGGTCAGCCAGTGGGCTTCGACCTTTGCGGAAAAAGGGCTCGGCGTCTCAAAGACCGTAGGCGATCTCGCTGGGCCGATGCTTTTCTCCGTGCTCATGGGCACCTCGCGTGCGATATACGGTAAGTTCGGCGACAAAATCGACCTCGACGGCATGATGATTTTCAGCGGGATACTTTGCATGGCGTCTTATCTGCTCATTGCGCTCAGCCCCTCGTCCGTGCTCGGGCTTGTCGGAGTCGCCGTATGCGGCTTCTCCGTCGGCATTATGTGGCCGGGTACCTTCAGCAAGGCGTCCGCGGGGATAAAGGGCGGCGGAACGGCGATGTTCGCCCTGCTCGCTTTAGGCGGCGATTTGGGCTGCTCGTCCGGGCCGACCTTTGCCGGAATTATTGCGAGCGCGTTCGGAGACGACCTAAAAAAGGGCATACTCTGCGCTCTTTTCTTCCCGGCGCTTCTGACGCTGCTGGCAGTTCTTACAAAACGCAAAAAAACGAAAAGCTGATTTTCAAATACGGCAAAATACGGATGATAACTCCGTGCTTTGCCGCATTATTTTTATTTTTACGGTTTACATTTGCAAGGATAACTGATAAGATATATTCGTGAGATTTCGGCTTTCTTCAAATCTCGCACAATGAAAGCTAAAATAAACGGGAAACTAAAACAAGGGGATTAAAAAATGAGTATAGCTAATATTCTGTCGATGGCGGGCGGACTCGGTCTGTTCCTCTTCGGTATCAGAACGATGGGCGACGGACTCGAAAACGCAGCCGGCGCCAAGCTCAAACGAATGCTCGAGGTGCTTACCGGAAACCGCTTTTTGGCGGTGCTCGTCGGCTTCGTCGTCACGGCTATAATCCAGTCGTCGACCGCGACTACGGTCATGGTCGTCGGCTTTGTCAACGCGGGCATGATGACGCTCGCGCAGGCAGTCGGCGTTATAATGGGCGCCAACATCGGAACTACCGTCACCTCGCTGCTTATCGCGCTGAACTTTTCGAGCGTAGCGGCGGCGTCGGTGCTTGTCGGCGTTATTCTGATGCTCGCATCGAAAAAGACGCTTGTCAAGAACCTCGGTTCCATTTTTACCGGCTTCGGTCTGCTCTTCCTCGGCATCGACCTGATGTCCGATTCCATGGCTCCGCTCAGAGAGAGCGCAGGCTTCATGAACTTTATCGTCGCAGTTTCCGACTCGCCTCTGCGTCCGCTGTTCGGTATACTTTTAGGTATAGTTATGACCGCCGTGCTCCAGAGCTCGTCGGCCTCCGTCGGTGTTCTCCAGACCCTCGCCATGCAGGGTCTTGTGCCGCTCAAGTTCTCCGTGTTCGTCCTCTTCGGTCAGAATATAGGAACCTGCCTCACGGCGCTGTTTTCGACCGTCGGCGCAAAGAAAAATTCAAAGCGCGCCGCAGTCATCCACCTGCTTTTTAACCTTCTCGGCACGGGAATGTTCATTCTCATCGCCCTGCTCACTCCGTATATCGAGTGGATAGAGAAAATTTCCTCCGACCCGATGGCGCAGATAGCCATATCGCATATCGTGTTTAACGTCGTCTCGACCGTTGTACTCTTCCCGTTTGCGAAGCTTCTCGTCAAGCTCTCCTGCCTCATTGTTCCCGGCAAGGACGACAGCGAGAGCGAGATGCACTGCCGTTTCATCGACGACCGTCTGCTCAATACGCCTCCCTTCGCCGTCATGCAGGTCGGCAAGGAGGTCGCCCGCATGGCGAAGCTCGCGCGCGATAATTTCGAGACGAGCGCCTACGCCCTGATAAACCGCAGCGATAAGGATCTCGACAAGGTAATGGAAAACGAGGAGGTAATAAACTACCTCAACCACCATATAACCTCGTATCTCGTCAAGCTCAACGCCCTTGACATAACTGACAGCGACTCGGACTATATCGCCCGCGTTTTCCACGCGATAAACGATATCGAGCGCGTCGGCGACCATGCGACTAACCTCGCGGAAGCGGCGGAGCGCAATATAGGCGACGGACTCACGTTCTCCGATGCGGCAAGGGACGAGTTGAATCAGCTCTGCGGCAGCGTCATAAATCTGCTCGACAGGTCTATAGAGGCCTTTAATAATCAGTCGTTGGGCGACGGCGAGGCTAAAGAACTGTCCGACTTGGAGGAGCACATAGACGACCTGACCCTCACCTGTCAGGATGCGCATATCTTCCGCCTCAACCGCAACGAGTGCAACACCGAAGCGGGTATGCTCTATCTCAACACCATAACCGACTTCGAGCGCGTCGGCGACCATGCCATAAACATCGCTTTTCTTGCAAGATCAAAATAATTTTAAAAATACCCTTGCTTTTTGCAGGGGTATGATGTACAATATCAACAGAACATTTGTGCGAACAAAAATTCAGCACTCCGAAAGGACGGAACAGTATGGCAGACAAACAGAAAGCGCTTGAAACCGCGATATCGCAGATAGAGAAAAATTACGGCAAGGGCTCGATAATGAGACTCGGTCAGAATACGGCGATGAATGTCGAGGCTATATCGACAGGCTCCGTTACTCTCGACGCCGCCACCGGTATCGGCGGACTGCCGCGCGGCAGAATAATCGAGATATACGGCCCCGAGTCGTCGGGTAAAACAACGCTTGCCCTCCATGTTGTCGCCGAGGCGCAAAGAATGGGCGGCGAGGCCGCGTTCATTGACGCCGAGCACGCGCTTGACCCCATATACGCCGCGAATCTCGGCGTTGACGTCGATGCTCTCCTTGTCTCTCAGCCGGATAACGGCGAGCAGGCGCTCGAGATAACCGAGGCGCTGACCCGTTCGGGCGCTATCGACGTTATAGTTGTCGACTCCGTTGCGGCTCTCGTTCCGCGCTCGGAGATCGAGGGCGATATGGGCGACTCCCATGTCGGTCTCCATGCGCGCCTTATGTCGCAGGCTTTAAGAAAGCTTGCGGGCGCCATTGCAAAGTCGAATACCATTATAATTTTTATAAATCAGCTGCGTGAAAAGGTCGGCGTTGTATACGGCAATCCCGAGGTGACGACGGGCGGCCGCGCGCTGAAGTTCTATGCCTCGATACGTATCGATGTGCGCAAGATAGAGCAGCTCAAGGGTCCCGGCAACGAGTTTATCGGCTCGCGCACAAGGGCGAAGATAGTCAAGAACAAGGTCGCTCCGCCCTTCAAGGAGGCCGAGTTCGACATCATGTACGGCAAGGGCATATCCAAGGTAGGCGAAGTGCTCGACCTCGCCGTTAAATATGATATCATCCATAAGAGCGGCGCATGGTTCTCTTATAACGACAACCGCCTCGGCCAGGGCAGAGATAACGTCAAGAGCTATCTCAGCGACAATCCCGAATTATTGGCGGAGGTCGAAGCGAAGGTGCGCGAGCGCCTCAACGCGGAGAATAACGCCGCTAAGACAGCGGCGAAGCCCGCCGACAGACCCGCACCCGCCGCAGAGCCGGCAGCCGTCGTGCAGCCCAAGAAGCCCACGAGCCGTTCCGGCGCAAAGGCGAAGCTCGACATCGTTGTAGATGACGACGACTGATGAAGATAACGGCACAGCGGGGCAGAGGAGAAAAAATACATATACTCATCGACGGGGAGTACCGCCTGACCGTGACCCGGGATTTCTGGGCGGGTCAGAATATACGCTCCGGCGATGAACTTGACGATGCGGAGTTTGCTGCCTTTTGCGAGGCGGCAGGCTCCTGCCGTGCATTTAACGCGGCGGTAGATATACTCTCGCGGCGCGACCACTCCTCAAAGGAGCTTGAGCGCAAGGTAGCTCGGCGCTCGGGCGCGGAGTTTGCGCGCGAGGCGGTCGAACGTCTGGAGGAGCTGGGCTATGTCGATGACGAGCGCTACGCCCACACCTTGGCGCAGGAGCTCTATGAGCGGCGCGGTATGGGCAAAAAGCGCATAGAACAGGAGCTGCGTCAGCGCGGAATATCGCGCGAGACCGCCTGCGAATGCACCGAGGAGCTTGACGGCGACGATGCAGAGCGGATAAAAAAGCTGCTCGAAACTAAATTTGCAGGGCGTTTTTCCGACGAAAAGGGGAGACGGCGCACCTTCAACGCCCTGACCCGCCTCGGCTACGGCTATTCCGATATCCGCTCGGCCATGCGGCAGGCGGACGAGGAATATGAAGATACGGACGACCAATTTTCCTGTTAGAAGATAAAAAAAGGAAGAAATAGTGTATAATTCTCTTTATCAAGCGAAAGGAAGAGCTGTTTGATGAAAAAAAGAAGAGTTTTATTCGTTTCTCTCGGCTGCCCGAAAAACCAGGTTGACGGCGAGCTGATGCTTGCAAAGCTTCAGGACGCCGGATTTGAAAACGCGGACAATTTCGAGCACCTTGACGCAGTTATAGTCAACACCTGCGCGTTTATAGACTCCGCCAAGCAGGAGGCGATAGACACCGTTCTCGAAATGGTCGGCCTCAAGCAGGACGGACTTGTGCGCGCCGTCATAGTCACGGGCTGCCTCGCCGAGCGCTACCGCGAGGAAATATTAAAGGAGATTCCCGAGGTCGACGCCGTCGTAGGCATCGGCGCAAACGGCGATATCGCCAAGATAGTCGACGAGGTTCTCGACGGCAAGCAGGTCAACGTGTTCCCCGACAAAAAGGAGCTCCCCATGTGCGGCGAGCGTGTGCTCACCACACCCGACTATTGGGCATATCTCAAGATAGCCGAGGGCTGCTCAAACTGCTGCACCTACTGCGCTATCCCGTCTATCCGCGGAGCCTTCCGCAGCCGCGGCGAGGAGAGCATAGTCGAGGAGGCGAAAACTCTCGCCGAGCAGGGCGTCAAGGAGCTTGTGCTCATAGCGCAGGATGTCTCGTCCTACGGCATTGACCTCTACGGCGAATACAGACTCGCCCATCTGCTGAATCTGCTCTGCGAAATCGACGGCATAGAGTGGATACGCCTGCTCTATTGCTATCCCGATAAGATAACCGACGAGCTTATAGACACCATGGCCTCTCAGCCCAAGGTGCTTCACTATATAGACCTGCCGCTCCAGCACGCGGACGACAGCATACTCAAGGCCATGAATCGCCACAGCAGCGCGGAGGAGACCCGCGAGGTCATAAGAAAGCTGCGCGAGCGTATGCCGGATATTGTTATCCGCACTACGTTCATCGTCGGCTTCCCCGGCGAGGGTGACGGCGAGTTTGAGACCTTGGCGGAGTTTGTCAACGAGCAGGAGTTCGAGCGCCTCGGCTGCTTCGAATATTCCCCGCAGGAGGGCACTCCCGCCGCGAAGATGGAAAATCAGGTTGACGACGATGTGAAAGCCCGCCGCGCCGAGGTCATCATGCAGGATCAGTATGAGATAATGAGCGAAAAGAACAACGAAATGATCGGCAAAACCCTGCGTGTGCTCACCGAGAGCTACGATGATTATACCGACAGCTATTCGGGTCGCTCCTATATGGACGCGCCCGATATCGACGGCAAGATAATCTTCACCTCGCCCGATTTCATAAAAGAAGGCGATTTCGTCGATGTCGAGATACTCGGCACGAACGAATATGACCTGCTCGGAAGAACAGTATAACAACCCGGGAAAGGGGAATAGAAATGCAGAAGCTGAATCTGCCCAACAAACTTACGGTCATCAGAATGTTTCTCGCGCCTGTCTATCTCGCGCTTATGCTTATTGAGTTTCCTTATCATTACTTAGCCGCGCTCGCCGTTTTCTCCATAGCGTCGATTACCGATCTGCTTGACGGCAAAATTGCGAGAAAGCGTAATATCATAACCGTGTTCGGCAAGCTCCTCGATCCGCTCGCCGATAAAATGCTGACCACCGCCGCCCTGCTTGCGTTCATGCGTGAGGGCTGGTGCAGCATCTGGATAATTATGATAGTCCTCACCCGCGAGTTCGCCGTCGCAGGCGTCCGCCTTATTGCCTCGGCGCAGGGCGTTGTCATCCCCGCCAACTATTGGGGCAAGGCAAAGACCGTCAGCCAGATGGTGTTCACGATAATCATCATGCTCCTTGCCGAGCTTGATGCTTCGTTCAATGTTTTCGCCAATACCGGCTGGTTCACGCTCGCGAGAGTGTCAAATATGATGCTTTGGATAACCGCCGTTTTGACTGTGGTTTCGGGCGTCACATATTTTGTGGACAGCAAAAAAATCATTGACTTTTCCAAGTGATTTCAATATAATAATTAGTAGATATGCAATGCGTATCTGTTGACGAAAACCAAAAAACGAAATGCGTTTACCGGGAGAAGTAGCCGGATACAAGCGGCAAAAGAGAGGGAGCCCGAAGCTGAGAAAGTTCCTTGCCGTATGAAAGCGAAATGCACCCGTCAGCACGCAGGGGGAACCGAAGTATCCCTGCGCGGAAGGCACCGTTATCGGCCGTGCGCGTATTGGCGCGCAGAGATATAAACAGGAGTGGAACCGCGCTCAGGCGCCTCCGTTGTCTTTCGGGATAACGGAGGCTTTTTGTATGTTATTTGTATATTGAGCGGCTGTAGGGGCGGATATCATCCGCCCGCGAAAATGCACAGACTTATTAACAGCGCATACGCACTCCAAACAACCAACGCCGCATCGCGGCAGCAATTTTATCCGAGCCCAAGGAGTTGATATTTATGTTTGACAGGCTCAAAGAGGATATAAGCACCTTCAAGCGGCGCGACCCCGCCGCGAGAAGCGCGCTCGAAATCTTCTTCCTCTATCCGGGTCTTAAAGCTATAAGAATGCACCGCAAAGCCAATTGGTGCTACCGCCATAAGCTGTTTTTCCTTGCCCGATGGATATCGCAGAGAGCGGCGCGCAAAACGGGGATAGAGATACACCCGGCCGCAACCATAGGCAGACGATTTTTTATCGACCACGGTACCGGCGTCGTTATCGGCGAGACCGCCGTTATCGGCGACGATGTTATGATATATCAGGGCGTGACGCTCGGCGGCACCGGCAAGGACACGGGCAAACGCCACCCGACTATCGGCAACAATGTCCTCATCGGCGCGGGCGCAAAGGTGCTCGGCCCCTTTACCGTCGGCGACAACTCGAATATAGCCGCGGGCGCTGTGGTTCTTGAGGAGATACCGCCCGACTGTACCGCCGTCGGCGTGCCGGCTCGTGTCGTGCGCCGCAACGGAATAAGAGTCGACGATCTCGATCAAGTGCATATACCCGACCCTGTCGCGCAGGAGCTTTGCAGACTCGAGCATCAGCTGTCCCAGCTGCGAAAACAGCTTGAGGAGCAGGAAAATACACAGGAAATTGACTGAAAGGAAGATATAAATGAAAGTCTACAACACTTTAACAAGAAAAAAAGAAGAGCTCGTCCCGATTACCCCGGGTGAGATAAAGATGTATGCCTGCGGACCGACCGTGTATAACTATATACACATCGGCAACGCCCGTCCGCTGTGCATCTTCGATATCCTGCGCCGCTATCTCGAATACCGCGGCTATAAAGTGACCTTCGTTCAGAACTTCACGGATATCGACGATAAGATAATCAGACGCGCAAACGAGGAGCACGTTGATTTCTCCGAGATTTCCGAGCGCTATATAAAAGAGTTCTGGACGGATGCGGACGGACTCAATGTCCGACACGCTACCGTTAATCCGAAGGCCACAGAGAATATCGACGCTATCATTCATATAATTTCGACCCTTATCGAAAAGGGCTATGCCTATGAGGCACAGGGCGATGTATATTTCAGCACCGAGGAGTTCAAGGACTACGGCAAGCTCTCGCATCAGCCGCTTGAGGACCTTGAGGCGGGCGCCCGTATAATGGTCGGCGAGGTCAAGCGCGAGCCCATGGATTTCGCCGTCTGGAAAGCTGCCAAGCCCGGCGAGCCCGCGTGGGATTCCCCGTGGGGCAAGGGCAGACCCGGCTGGCATATCGAGTGCTCCGCGATGAACTGGCGCTATCTCGGCGACACGATAGATATCCACTGCGGCGGTCAGGATCTTATCTTCCCGCACCATGAGAATGAAATAGCGCAGAGCGAGTGCTTTACCGGCAAGCCCTTCGCCCATTATTGGATGCACAACGGCTATATCAACGTCGATAATGTGAAGATGTCGAAATCTCTCGGCAATTTCTTCACCGTGCGCGACGTCGCCGAAAAATACGGATATGAGCCCATACGCTATCTGCTCATCTCCGCCCAGTACAGAAGCCCGATAAACTACAGCACCGATATCATCGAGCAGTGCATCTCCGCGCTCAACAGACTCTATACCTGCCGCGATTCGCTCGACTTCGAGCTGAAGAATGCTTCGGACGCGGAGCATGACGGCGACAGGGCGATTATCGACGGCTTCGGCAAATACAGAGAGCAGTTTATCGACGCCATGGACGATGACCTCAACACCGCCGACGCCATAGCCTCGATATTCGAGCTTGTGCGCGACATCAATACAAACGTTGTCGGCAAGACCCCGTCAAAGGCACTTGTCGAGGACGCAATATCAGTGTTCGACGAGCTGACCGGCGTGCTTGGACTCGTCTATAACCGCAAGACGGAGACGCTCGACAGCGACATCGAGGCTCTCATAGAAGCGCGCACAAACGCCCGCAAGGAGAAGAATTGGGCTGAGGCCGACAGAATAAGAGATCAGCTCAAGGAAATGGGCATCGTCCTCGAGGATACCGCCCAGGGCGTGAAGTGGCACAGGGAATAAATTATATAGATAATATAGACAAAACGCATAAATTATTGTATAATACTATGTGGATTTTTTAATAAAATGCGGAGGTTGAGTAAGTGAACGATCTTAAAACAAGATTCTTTGACAGTGTGGACAAAAACTGCCCCCATTCGGAATATCCCCGACCGCAGCTCGTGCGTGAGGACTGGATGTGCTTAAACGGCGAGTGCGATTACGAGATAACTCCTGCAGGCGAGCCCTGCCCGAAGAATTTCAGCGGCAAGATAATCCTGCCGTTCGCCATTGAGAGTCAGCTCTCCGGCGTTCAGCGCGTGCTTCAGCCCGACGAGCGCCTTTGGTACAGAAAGAGGTTCACCCTTGACAGCCGCTTTGACGGAAAACGCTGCATTCTGCATTTCGGAGCCGTCGATTGGCAGTGCAAGGTGTTTGTAAACGGCGAATTGGCAGGCAAACATACCGGCGGCTACTGCCCGTTCTCGTTCGATATAACCGACAATCTTGTCGACGGCGAGAATGAGCTTATCGTCAAGGTCTACGACCCGACCGACAAGGGCTGGCAGAACAGAGGCAAGCAGGTTCTCAAATCCGTCGGCTTCTGGTATACTGGAACCTCCGGCATATGGCAGAGCGTGTGGCTTGAGCCCGTGGCGCAGAGCCATATAACCTGCGTGCGCCTGACTCCCGATATCGACGCAGGCGAGATAGTCGTCTCTTGTACGGGCGAGGAGCTTGACGGCTGCACGATAGACGCCGAGATTTCGCTCTCGGGCGAGCGGGTCTATTCGGGCGAGATGAGCCTCAACGCGCATCTTCCCGTGCCAGACGCGAAGCTTTGGAGCCCCGAGAGCCCGACTCTCTATGACTTTGTGCTCACCGTGAAGAAGAACGGCGAGGCGGTCGATACCGTAAAGAGCTATTTCGGCATGAGAAAATTCGGTATCGGCAAAGACAAGCAGGGTCTGCCGCGTCTTATGCTCAACAACGAGCCGTATTTTCAGCGCGGTCTGCTCGACCAGGGCTATTGGAGCGACGGCGGACTGACTCCGACTACCGACGAGGCGATGATATTTGACATTTCCGAGATGAAGCGCCTCGGCTTTAATATGCTCAGGAAACATATAAAAGTCGAGCCTCTGCGCTGGTATTATCACTGTGACAGACTCGGCATGATAGTCTGGCAGGATATGGTCAGCGGCGGCGAGTATATCGGAAACATCCTTGCGGGCGTTCTTCCGAATCTCGGTATAGGCGTCAAGGACGATAAATATAACTGGTTCAGCCGCGGCGAAAAGAGGTCGAAGCAGCTCTCGACGGAAACAATGCGGCTGTCAAAGGTAATGCGTATTTTGTTCTCCTTGGCGATAAATGCCTTGCGGTCGTATTCTACGATCGTTTTGGGGCGATAGCACCGGCTGTGCATCAGCGCGTAGCACTCCGCGGCAAAAGACTCCGGATACCGCAGCAGCGGCGCGTAGTCGCCGCGCGTGAGCGCTTGGGCATCCTCCCGTGTCACGCGCAGAGAGCGCTTGAGCTGACTTGTGCCCTGCTTCTGCTTCATCTCCAGCATGGCGAAGTCTGCCGCCGGATCATAGCAGCGCAAGCGCAGCTTGCGCCGCAGCTCTACGCCCGCAGCCTTTTCGCGGAAGTCCCTGTCGTCGAGCGTATCGAAGTAAAGCGAGCGGACAGGGTAGCCGCTTATGCCGTTGTGCGGGTCCTCGTGCATGACCTGCGCAAGCCGATGGCAGGCTTGCA
>OIYO01000230.1_pt1 | contig 55618 bp, 50 predicted proteins | sample 1588191 | NCBI WGS metagenome assembly OIYO01 (sample SAMN03283275) | human gut metagenome | biome: human-associated habitat; material: feces | host: Homo sapiens | place: Peru | collected 2012 | reverse complement strand
TAACATTTGCTCTTGCCTCTCTTAATTATCTCTTATGTATATATAAAGTATTTAACTTTTTAAAAATTGCCTTTTTTATGCTCAATTATGAAGTTTTGTAACATTGAGTTCTAAAATCGGCTTTTTTTGAAACAAAAAGTAATAAAAAAATTGTGAAAGGAATATGTAATGCAAAAAACGACGTTAATTTGCAATAATTTTTCCGGTATTAATAGGAGTAATTCAACTTTTTCATCAGGTATTATAACCGCAGAAGATATGCAAAATGTAGAATTATTCTCTACAGAAGTAAATGCCGGAGTTGGAATAAGGACATCGAAGGGAAATATTAGCGTTTGTGAATGTATTCCGGAAGATGAAATTGTTATTAATATATTTGAAAGTGTTCAAAAGGGGAACAATTATTTTTTTGTTCACACAGAGAATAAAAGTGAAGGAAAAATTTATTTATTTAACCCAGATAGTAAAGCGCTTACGTTAAAACATGCCGGACTTAGTGTCACTTCTAAATCTTGTGGATGTGATATTTCTCAAGGTTGGTCAGATTTGTGGGTATTTTCTAATTCTGAGGAGATGTTAAGTATCGAGTTAGAAAACTATAATGCTGAAGGTGTGTTGGAAGAAGTCAAACTCATGAAGCTTAAAGATACTGACGGTCGTTCTGTAAAGGGAATGGGGCTTGTTGTTTTTGCCGGACGTTTATGGGTATTTGATGGGCAAATTTTGCGATATTCGATGCAAGAAAACATTTATGATTTTGCTACATCTGATACCGGTATTACAACCTCTGCCGGATATATAGAATTTGTAAAAAATATTACTGCTATTTATCCGTATCTTGGAACATTAGCGGTTTTTCATTCTAATTCATCTTGTTTGATAGCAAAAGATGAAGATGATTTTTCTTTTTATAAAACAATGGAATTCCCAGGAGGATGTGCTTCTTATAATTCATTGGTTTTTCATGGGACTGAATTATATTTTTATGATGATACAAAAAAAGGAGTTTTTTGTTTTAGACAGGTTGTAAATGGAAATCAAACACTGGGTGAGAATATTGCTTTAGATATTCAAGATGAATTGTTTGAAATTCCTAATGGTAAAATTGGAGAAATAAAAGCGTTATCAGTTGTAACGGCAGACAGGAATGAGGTTTGGTTTTTGCGTCCTGACAAAGATGAAGAATATAGCCTTATTTTAATTTATGATTATTTGAGGAAAAGTTGGGTAAAGAGAAAATGCCAAAAAATAAATTGTTTTGCTACTATAAATGGAGTTTTGTATTCTGCCGGCAAAAAAATTTATGAAGAATATCAATCTAATACTTTCGATAATGAATTCGTTGAATCTTTTTTTAAGTGTACGCCATTGAATTTTGGACGAGAAAATTATATTAAAATACTTTCTTTTCCACCAAAAGTCACTTTGGATTTGCATTATAATAACAATTTTTATCTGGAATATATTAAAAATTATAATTCTACAACATCAAAAACTCGACGTATTCAAGCAAAAACATTAAAAAATTGCTTGTATTTTGATATTGGACATTGGGATACTAATTATTTTGCTATAAAAAATATCAACTCTGCGACAAAACTTCCGACTTCTTATTTTAAGACACTCCAGATAAAATTTTTTACAAAAAACGATGGCGATGATTTTTGTATAAGAAACATTGAGTTTTGCAAAATCAAAATAAAAACAATCTAAAGAAAGGATAAAATATGGGAAAACAATCTCAAACAATTACAAGGGTTTATGGTAATACTACGACTTCAAACCCATATGCAACTGCTTCTACTAACAATTCCGGTACAACAACTTCTTTCGTCCCAGGGAGTGCATTAGAAACGATTTATAATACTGTTAACAAAAACATGAATTCTTTATTGAATGATTATTTGAATCCAAATTTGAATTCTACAACAAATCAGGCGAAATTGAATTCTTTTGTGAATACTCTCAATAACACAACCGCTGCAAATTTAGAAAACAACATTATCAATCCTCTTTCTAATAGAAATATGGTGCGTTCTTCTCAAGCAACTGATTTGTATAAAAATCTTGCGACTTCAAATACTAATGCTACAGCTGATTTTGTTAATGAATTATTGGCATCATCTCAAGACAATTCTGCAAAAATGATTAGTAATCTTCTTTCTGCCTATATGAAAGGTTATGATGTAGTTTCTGACATGCAAAAACAATCACTGAATACAAGCAAAGGAAATGCGACAACATCAACTAAAATCGGAGATTCCGGCAGCTCTTCAATTGCAAACGCAGGAAATTTTGTCGATATTATTAGCAAGGTTATCAGCTTGTTTGGAAATAAAAGCATGTAGGAGGATTATGAACAAAGATTTAATTTATAAATATGCTCCGGCAATACTTATGTTTATTGCAATAATTTTACAATACAACCTTTTCGTAACTCCGGAAAAATTGGAACACACACATAGGGAAATTTTATCAGAAGTAGCGCAAGTGTATATTACAAAATCGGAATTTGGAAACATGAAAGAACAAATTGTTGATATAAACCAAAAATTGGATAAAATTTATGACACATTAATAAATGAAAGGAGGAAAGATGGCATTAACAACAATTAAATATGGTGAATTGGCTTCTTCTGAAGTTGTTAACAATAATTTTAAATACCTTGATGATAAAATAAGCAATCTTAATGAAACAGTGACTTCTAATAAAGCCGGCATGAATTCAAATATTGCCAGCATAAATTCTTCAATAACTACTATTAATGAGAATATGACAAAAAATGTGGAAAAACTTGAAGAATCCATAAACGAAACAAAATCATTTTTCTCTGAAAGTGGGCTTTTTGTAAATACATACATTAACGGTGCTTCTTGGTACAAAGAATATTTTTCTGATTCTGAGAAAAAAACAAGAGTCTGGTTAGAACAAGGTGGTGTTTTAAATTCAAGAAGCAGTATAGCTTTTTTAAAGAATTTTACAAGTATTAATTACACTTTATTATTAGGGACTCATTGTATATATTATGAGGGAGGCGGAATTTCCGGAAAAAGTCAAAGTGGTTTTTCGCATTATAACGGAAAAGGCTGGTCATATGATGTTGAATGGTATGCGTGTGGGAATTAGGAGGTTTTATGGCTTTTACAATAGATAATAATGGCAATATTACAATGATACAAGGTGATAGTGGTAGCCTTGTTATTACAGGTTTAGATTCGAAAGAAAATTACAAGGTTTTCTTTGCTATTCAAGATAAAACACGTAAACCTGTTGGAAAGGAGCTAATTGTAAATAGTAACAAATCAAATTCAGTTATTTTTGAACTAACTGGCGAGTTCACCGATTTAATGACAGTTTCTAAGAATGAAAACTTTGCAATTTACTATTATGGCATAAAAATTTGCGACAATGACGGTTTCGAAGACACTTTGTTATTAGGTAATAGTAAACTTGGTGAATTAAATACAATTACCGTATTTCCAAAGAAAGTTGAGGGGATATAAAAATGGTCAATGTCAGTTCAAAAAATAATGAAATAAGTATTAATATTTCGACCGTAGGAAATAAAAGCAATATAAAATTAGACACTCCTCAAAATTATTACGAAAATCTTGCTAAACACTGGGCTGTATCAGAAAAACTAGTTAATGGAGAAGACTATTCCTCAAAACATTACGCAAATGAAAGCAAACAACAAGCCATACTTGCAAAAGAAAAAGCAAATATAGCTGTTGTAAAAACTCAAGAAGTTCTTGATAATGGCAATAAAGCATTAAGTAATATCTCCTCACAAGAAGAAGCTTCCAAAAGTTCTATAAAAACAGAAGGTGAGAGTCAGATTGCAAACATTCAAGCTAACGGAAATACGCAAATCAACAACATCAAAAAACAAGGTAACGAATCTGTTACTTCTGTTAATTCTGCCGGAACAACACAGGTTAATCTTGCAAAAGCAGAAGTTGCTAAAGCTACTGAACAAGCAAAAATTGCCACAAATAAAGCAAATGAAGTTATTAACAGTGGTAACAACGCTTTGAGCAAGATTTCCTCACAAGAAACTTCTTCTAAAAATGCCGTAAAAGCTGAAGGAGATACACAAGTAACAAGATTAAATACCGCTGGTGCAAATTATGCAACAAAAGCCGAAGCCAAGTACACCGCAGGTACCGGCATATCAATCACAAATAATATTATTACCAACACCCAAGCTGATACGAGCTGGAATCCGCCATTATTAACATCATTTTGGTCTGACCATTTATCAAACAGAATGGATATGCTAAGGTCTGATACCTTTAGTTGGCAAAGCGGTGCTACATACAGCAATGTTTATAATGAATTATTGAGTGAATATAATAATGCTTCCAGCACAACTAAAACAGATACTGTCGGTAGCGTTACTATTACCTACAAACTTACTCAAAAAGGATATAAAATATGTGCAGCCGACCAAGTAACTAGCCTTACGACTTTATATAATAACACGGGCATAGCTTGGTACTATGTGTTGGATACTGCAAATAAACAATTCAAACTACCACGTACTAAGTGGGGATTTAAGGGTTTACGTGACAATGTTGGTAATACTCTTGCGGAAAGTTTGCCAAACATTAAAGGCATCAGTAATGTCAATTGTACAGAGTCTTTCCCACCTACTGGTGCGTTTGTGAAGTCGTCATCTGGAAAAACTACAGTAATTGGCGAAGCAGGCTCTAATTATTGCCTTGAATTAAATGCAAGTAAATCTTCATCAACCTATAAAGACAACGCACCTGTACAAGAACGAGCAACACAAATGTACTTGTATTTTTATGTTGGCGAATTCACACAGACTGCGATAGAACAGACAGCAGGACTTAATGCGAAATTATTTAATGGAAAAGCTGACGTAGATACTCCTTCAATACAAGCACCTTATTTAAAAACAACATACGTAAACGGTACTAGCGGATATAGAATATGGTCTGATGGTTATTGCGAACAATGGGGGAAAACAGAGTATCACGTCGGGGGACAAACGGTAACTTTGCTTAAACCAATGAAAGATACAAATTATAATGTTTGTGTGACATTATTTGTAGACGCTGGTTGGTCGGAAACAGGAGGTAACTCCCCCGCACACTCTTGTGTTGCAATATCTCCTACTCAGATTAGAATAAATCAAGAAAATACTCCAAAGAAATGTTCTTACTGGAAAGTTTGTGGATATATAAAATAGAAAGGAACAAAAGAATGGCTTATATTTTAGAAAAACCTTATTCAGATAAAGAAAAAGCAGATTTTATCGTTGAATATAATCATAAACTCGGGTTAAAAATTGAAGAAACAAAATCAAAGTTATTTGCACTGGAAAATAATGAATTATTACAAAATGGACAAGTAATAATCAATCCGAATTATGAACAGGAACTTTTACAAAAAGAAAACGAACGTATCTCAAAATTAACTTGCACTAAGCGAAATTTTGCGCTTATGTTACAGAAATTGGGAATCACTTACACACAATTAAAAGATTTAATCTCAAAAAATGAACAAGCACTCTTGGAATGGGATTTATGTGTAGAATTAGAACGTTCAAATCCTCTGCTTGATAAAATGGCTGCAGAATTAGATATCATACCGGAAACTTTAGATAAAATGTTCAAATACGCAAATGGTGAACTTGATTCATTCTGGGAGGGTTAATTATGTTTGAATATTATTCTAACAACAAAGTTTGTATATTTTTTAGCGAAAATCCGCATATCAGCATAAGATATTATATCCCATCAATGACAGAAGAAGAACGTAAATCTATTGAAAGATATCCATTTATTAATAAAAAAAATCTACAAGTAAGATTAGTTAATTACAAAAAGGACAAGACTTATAATTTTGAAATTCCAAAAGGATATTGTTACGACGGGGCATCAATTCCCCGTCTTTTTTGGCGAATAATTGGTTCTAACACTGACAATCGTTTTTTAATTCCTGCTCTTATCCACGATATCTTATGCGAAAATCACTCTTTTATTGACAACGACAGAAAATTCTCTACAGAAGTCTTTAATGCTCTCCTTGAAGCAAGTGAAGTTAATGCTTTCAAAAGATTTTTGATGAAAAATTCTGTAGACTGTTTTCAGAAAACACAAAAATGGAGATAAAATGGTTACGTACAAACTATTAGACAAACAGCGTGAATTTATTGAGATTCCACATTCAAACTCTCTTGATGTAGCTATTTATCAAGGTGGCTACGGTAGTGGAAAAACTTGGTGCGGTTCTCTTCTTGGCATATTACTTGCAAAAAAATATCCAGCCTCTAAAGGTTTAGTCGGCGCAAAAGAATATGAACTTGTTCGAAAAACGACTCTCGTTTCATACCTTGAGCACCTTGAAAATCTTGGCTACATTATGGATAAAGATTACACTTATAATAAAGTGGATAAAGTCATAAAATTCTCTAACGGTTCAGAAATTTTGTTTTCAGCCCTTGATAATCCCGAAAAATTCAAATCACTAAACCTACATTGGGCAGAAATAGAAGAAGCCTCTCAAATTTCAGATTCGTCATTCAAGCAGTTAATAGGACGACTCCGAAATACATACCGAGGTAAAAATTGGGTCGATTTTCGTTACCGTTTGTTTGGACACACAAATCCACAAGCAGATAAAGGCTGGATTTGGCAAAGATTCGTTGAAAACTCCAAGGAAAATTACAGATTAATAATTGCGCCAACAACAAATAATAAATATTTACCCGCTCATTTTATTCAGTCTATGAAAGATAGTTTTGACGAAGAATATTATAAAATTAATGTTTTGGGAGAATTTGGCGACTACTCTTCCGGTTTAGTTGTAAAAGGTTTTAGTGAGAAAAACAAATTACATCTCAAATACAACCAAAATTTGCCGCTGCATTTAACCTGTGATTTCAACGTAGACCCTATGTGTTGGGGAATCGCACACAAAGATGATGAGAATGTTTATTTCTTTGATGAAATCGTTATAGAAAACACATCGACTCAACAATGTATAGAAGAATTCATCCGTAGGTATCCAAATCACAAATCAGAAATCATAATCAACGGTGACGCTTCCGGCGACAATCGAAGTACACAAAGTGAATACACAAATTACGCAATAATTAAAAATGCATTGAAAACTCACGGATATAATGATGTTAAATTTAAGCTTAGAGAATATAATCCGCCAATTCTCAATAGAATTTCCGCCTTTAATGCAAGAGTTAGAAATTCAAATGGTGAATGTCATTTGTTTATTGATCCGAGAAGGTGTAAGTGGATTTTATATAATATCTACAATCTTTCGTTCAAAGAAGGCACAAGTATTGTCGATGTTCCAACGCATTCTCAGATTAAAAGCAATAGAGATTTTAAATTTCTTGAACATCCATTCGATGCAATCAGCTATCTCGTTGAATACTACTGGCGCATTGTAGTGCTACGCACGTAGACACAATTGTCGGCTACTTGGTGGAAATTACAAAATTGTTTTATAAACTACAGACTCCGCCTCATTGGTAAACCTACAAGAGTGCCACGTCATTGCGAGAAAATTGTGATTTCCGGCTCATAGTTTAGCAAAAATTTCTGAGAATTTTCGTGGCAATCCAGACTTTATAATCATACTGGATTACTTCGTCACTAACGTTCCTCGTAATGACGTAGCACTATAGGGCAAGCTTTCAATAGAAATTTCAACACGTACGTAGACATAACTGTCGGACGCTTCGTAAAAATTACAAGATTGTTTTATAATCTACAGAAATCGGAATTGGAACCAACCTTGAATAGAATTTGTACTCATTATAAGTCTTAGGTAGAGGTTCCCAATATCGATAAATAATTTTACCATCAGCTTTTAACTGTTTTACAAGTTCATCCGCTTCCGATATTGAACCGGCAAGGTATGGATAGCAAAATGGTATAGAATCATTATTTAACTCTATTCTTAATAAATTTGTATCCTTATATCGTTCATGTAATTGCATGAACTTTTTTCTTCTACACATATCAGGCATATTTGTATTTTTTTCATTTGAGAAATACAAGTATGCCTTTTCTTTTGCCGGTATAAATTTTCTTGCTGAATTAAAACTTGCCCATCCTGACGGCTGTGCATAAAAAGCGTGAGCGTTATCAACAATTAATTTAGGATATATGTTTGCTAGCTTTTCAACATTCTTATCACATATACCAAAATAATTTGGATAAAGAATATAAGCATTTTCAGGTAATTCTTTTTCCGGCATGAAATTGTCTTTTATATGATAAAATATTGGTTTGCATTTTTCTGCAAAAATACTATGTCTAATGACTTCGCACAAATAATACGGAATATAGAGTTCTTTTATTTCATATTCATTAATCAAATATCTTAGTGCATTTCTTGCATAATCAAATTCAAGCATAAAAATATTATATCAATAAAACGGTATCTTTAATAAATATATGATATAATGTAATTATATGTATTTAACTTTGAGATATAGAAAATTCCTAGAATATAGCGGAATACTTTTTTTAAAGCTCCCGCATATTGTTATATGTTATAAGAAACATTTTAAATGTTTTTATGTTGAAATAGAATGGAATTTTTTATGTTAACTATACCTGATTTACAAGAGTATGTAAAAAACAATGAAAATTATACGTTTTTGCTGATTATGAATACGTATTAAAAGGATTATCAACATTATTTTTATCAGAAGCAAGAGAAGGACGATTATTAAGAACAATTCAAAATTTTATAAAAAAAAATTTTATTCAAATCAATTTAGTTATAAATAAAAAACATTCAAAAAGTGAACTTGAAAAAATTAAAAAAAGATTTGAAAATGCTAATATTATAATTTTAGATGATGAAATCAATTTAAAAGACATTGTCAATAACAGTGAGAAACTAGTTATATATATAGGAAAAGACAAAAATATTGCAGAATTGAATAATGGGTACAAAATTAATATCAACACATTAAAAAGCAAGCAAAAAAATGTTGATTTGATATTTACTCCACAAGAATTCGCAGATTTTTTGATTGAAACAAATAATTTGTACTTATAAAAAATTTACTTTTCAAAGAGCCGAACTTTTTTTAAGTTCGGCTCTTTAATTCAAAACTATTAACAAAAAAATCTAACAGTCTTTAACAAACGATTAAATCTTTTTATCAACCTTTTATTAATTCTATTTTCAATACACATAATTGCTTCTTGAACGCACCTCCCTTAAAAATGTAAAGTTTTGTAACAATATTCGCAAAATTATTAAAGTTTTTATAAAAAATGCCGTTAACTATACTGTTAGAAAAAACAATTTAGGAAAAGGAGAATATTTTGGCTATCACTAATAATTTCTTTTTATTTAGGACACTAAAAAAAACCACTCTTGACACAATTTCTCCAAAAGCAACTTTAGATAATAAAGTTGAAACTGATGAAAAAACTCCATCTAATAACAATTCAGAGAACAGTGATTTAACAGTTTCTGAAAATGTAGCAACAGCATCTGCTCTTAATGAATTTCTTAATACTTACGAAAATGAAACTCCTGCTAAACCAGTTGTTTCAGAATCTAACAAACCAAAAAATACAAATTCTGCACGAGCTACTAGAAGTGTAAGTGCAAATAGTACTTCAGACACCCCTGATTTCAAGGTATATAGTGACTTAACTTATTTTATATTTTTTACACAAAGTACAAAAAAAACTATTCAAGAAAAAGGTCTAACAGATTGGACTAAAGGGTTTACTTATAAAGATGTTGGTGAAAGCGTTGCTGTTGCACACAAAAGTGATTTCTCTACTGTTACAAAAGACCAAATAATTAATGAGCTTGTTGCTGAATACAATAGACGTATTGAAAATCCAACTGATAACAGTAATACTGCAAAAAAAGGTGATTTTACTGAATACAGCAGTTTAGCTGAATACATCTATAATAAACAACGTAAAAACGAACTTCAAGAAAAGGGTATCACCGATTGGAACAAGGGATTTTCATTCAATGATATCGCAAAAACAGTTGCAACTGCTCACCAGACAGACTATGCTACTGTTACAAAAGAACAATTAACAGAAGAACTTATTGCTGAGTATAATAAACGTACTGGGAATGCAACTAACGACAACAAAACAGATGGAACAGAAAAAACAGATGGTACTAAAAAAACGGAAGAGACAGGTAAAACTGTAACGACAGAAGAGGCTAACAAAATTATTACAATCACTTTGAATACAATAAAAACTGCCTACAAAAACAGTGATTCAACTTGGGGATTTAGCGGCACGCAACCAAGAGATACACAAGTTACTTTGTTAAACTTTAAATTAGAAACTCTTGCCAAAGATTATATTGCAACATATCAAAATAACAAAAACAATAAGCAAGACTTTGAAACAGCATTAAAAACTTACTTAAAGACTCAAATTTCAACCGTACTAAAAGAAATTAAGGCTGAAGATTCAAACGCAGCAAAGAATATCAAAAGTATTTTAAACAAAGTAAAATATGATGATTTAAGAAGCATCATTGGTAACAATTCCGAACTTCATACTGAATTTGGTATGGACTCTAATGGCAACATTGTATTTCAAGAAAGCAGCACAACCTCAACCTTCAATACATTAGTTAGCAAATTAAAAAGCAGAATAACATCACTTGAAAATGGTTCAAAAATACTTGAACAAATTGGTGGAGAAAGTGCATTGAAAAAACTCGTACAATCAGCTTGGATTACAACATACACTGATTTTCCTTCTTCTCAGAAAAACAATTCCGCTGCATTTGTAAGTAAGGTTCTAAGCAATCTTGACGCAATGTTGACACAAATTCAAAAAAATCCTGATAATTTGGCATTATATACACAAAGAAGTTCATACGCTGACAAAAGCCTTACTAGTAACTTGATTCACTACAATACTAAAACAACCTATGGTGGTGACGAAAGAATAAATTATAAAGGTGACATTACGCAAGACTCTGATGGCACAGTTCATATCGGAAATAAAACAGATGACCCTGATTACCAAATAACAATGGATGCTTTGTTTGTAAAATTACAAGAAAAATATCCAAATGTTGACAGTGCAAAACTTAAAAAAGTATTCCAAGAAGCACAAAAAGATGCTCTTTCAAAACTTCAAGGTAATGTAAGCGACTGTCCTTATGGTACCGGCAATAACAGCGGAAGAGTTGAAGATTACCGAAAAGATTGGAGCGGTAAAGATAACCGTAGTAAAGACAAATATAATATAGATATGGATCAGTTAGTTCAAATGACATTATACACTTTTGATAAATTATTCATAAAAGAACTTAATAATGGAGACATAAGTGCATAAAAAAATCGGGAATTATAAATTGATTCCCGATTTTTTATTTAATCCAATCAACGAGATTCCTAATCTCACCATAATCAAAATCTTTTAAAACTTGCGGTGTGTCCAAATTTTCCAAAACAGGATTAATATTTATCTCACCATCTTTATATACCTTGTGATAGTTTTTACCACTATTCACACAATAAGGAACTTTTACTGTTTTTTCCTTACACAAATACGCAATACCATGAACCCGACAAATTATCGGACGATAGGGGTAAATGGAACATTGTTTGTTTAGCAAGAAAGGACACGCACCGCCTTTTTCTATATTTTTTAAATTTTCTTGAACTTGTTTTTTCTCTTTGTTATCAAGTTCTATAAACCCTTGCATTAAATATTCCAGCTCTAAATTTGATATTGGGTAATCCCCCTTTTCGCAACATTCAGAACACCCACAAGCACAATATATATAATCTTTATGAATTTCAAAATAAGATTTCAATTTTTCATCAAAAAGTTTTAAAAAAGCTCTATATTCATTATGCACAATAATGCACCATTAATGTTTTGTCCAAAAACGTCCCCAGAAATTTCTTGAAGCCTTGCTTTCCAAATGTTCTATTCTTTGAGAAAGTTCTCTGTTATGTTCCAATAGTTCCTGAACCTGTTTTGCTAAAATCTCGTTATCTCTTTTGTATCCACCGGCTTCTATTAATTTTGTAGCCATATCAGAATTTGTAATATCATCACTAATTTTTTTAGCCACCGCTTCTGCCAGCATTTGCAAAGTTTGTGAAGATACATCCAATGTAAAGCTTTTACCTTGCTGCGGAACAGCGTCCTGTTTTACATCGTCAGCAACTGCAACCTCTGTAGAATTTTCTTGCTTATTTTCTAAAACATCACTTACTATAAGTGGTTGAATAGGCTGAACCTGCTCATCATTCTTTTCAACCTTAGCTTCCATTCTTGATAATTTCGTTATAATTTGTTCATCACTATAACCTTGAGCCTTCAAAGAAATTCCCTTCTTAATTTTCTCTAATGCCAAATCATCATAAAATTCCAAACCATCTTCATCTTCATAAATTGATTCGATTTTCCAATCCTGAAAAAACAAATCCAGCGAATGATTATCAATATAATAATTCTCAGAATTTAATGTCTTCAAAATAGATTCTCTGTTAAACATCCGCCATTCCCCTTTAAGTCTTAATATTACTTTCCCTATATTCTTCCGGTATGCCTTGCCATATCACGTTCTTGAGTTTTTTTAGTAAGAGCTTCACGCTTATCATAAAGTTTTTTACCTTTAGCCAAGCCTATCTCAATTTTAGCAAAACCATGTGTTAAAAACAATTCTAAAGGTACAATTGTTACACCATCTTTTTTTACTTTGTCTTGAATTTTCAAAATTTCTCTTTTTTGCAACAAAAGCTTTCTCACTCTATCAGGTTTGTGATTGTATCTATTTCCCTGTTCATAAGGTGAAATGTGCATTCCGTATAAGAAAATTTCATTATCTTCTATTTTTGCAAACGAATCTTTCAGATTAATCATTCCTTTTCTGATAGATTTAATTTCAGTTCCGGTTAACACAATCCCTGCAATAAATTTATCAAAAATCAAAAAATCGTGAAAAGCTTTTCTATTTGTAGATATGACCTTTTTATCCATAGGTGTATTATAATTCAAATTTTATTGTTTGTATAGAGTTTTCATTTAGGATTGCTTATCTTTTTAATAACGCTGCAATCTAAAATAAATTCTTACAAATTATATATCTGGATTGCTTCGCTTCCGCTCGCAAAGACGCACTATTATTTTATAAACGTATACAACATCACATTTTATACAAAATGGTGCTACGCACGTAGACATTATTTCTTATTATTAGGCTGAACTACTGATATATTGTACTTTCTTTCCATTCAGCTTTTCTGTCTAAAGGTCACTTTTTATACAAAATGTGATGTTGTCAATAAACAAGTGCATTTAAGACATATATTTTACAAAAAATTTCAAAATTTTTGTAAATTTTTGTAACAATTTACTTTGAAAAGCTAAAGTTTTAATAAATTGTGCCGATATATAGAATGCAACATCACATTTTGTATAAAAAGTGACGTTAAATGTGAAACTAAAACACAAAAGGAGTCAGGAAATGAGCGGATTTAGCGGTATCAACAATTTTGGAAGTTTAACAACAGCATCAGGTCAAAAGTTAACATTCAAGGATTTTGATGTAAACAGCGATGGTAAAGTTACAAAAGAAGAGTATGACCAAGTTTTGAAAGAAATGAACTTGGATACCGTTGATTTATCAACAAATGATAAAAACAAAGACAATGTTTTGTCAGAGAATGAATTCGCAACTTGGGAACAAAAAATTGCGATGCAGGATGCAGTTAATGCTATGGCAGGACAAATTGCTCAAGATTTTGCCGGCAACTCATCCGGTCTAACTTCTATAACTTCCGCACTAAAAGATTATATTGAAACATTTTCCGCTAATTATAAAGGTGATGCTGCAAATATGGCAGAAGCTTTCAAAGAAATTTTGCCACAACAGTATGAAACCTTGAAAAATAATATCACTTCTGCTTCTCCTGATGCTATCAAATCAAGAGTGATTGAAGATACGTATAATGAAATTGTAAGCGGCAGTGATTCAACAAGAGGTAAGGAAGGCGCAGATGATATTCCGGCAGCTGCAGCCAAAGCAATTGGCAAAGCCCTTGATACAGAAGCTACAAAATTTGTAAAAGCATATAAAGGTAACAACTTGGAAGTTGATTTAAAAGCCCACCTTGAAGCCTTTATGAATCAGTCTGATGCAGACAAATTGAAGACAGCCGGCGATACATTTAAAGCGAATGCCGCAACATTCGGTAATACAATTGATAGTTCAGAATTAAAACAATTGAAAGAATACGCTACTGAATTTTTGACAGCAGCGGTTGAAGCAGGAGTTACTATTAAGCTTGGTAATACTAATGTAAAAACTACAGCAGCAATCAAAACAGCTCTTGCGAAATTCACAGACGGTGAAGAATTAAAATCAGCGGTAGAAGCTGCTATTGATGGCTTGAGTAAAACAACTAAAAAACAATCTATTATCAATGCAAATATGACCACTGCAGATTTAACCGGTGAAAATTATAAGATTGATAATACAAAAATTGACTTTAACGTAATTGAAGGATATACCGATGTAAACGGCAACGGAACTATTTACGAAAGAGGTAAAGGTTGGTCTGGTTCAGTTGATAAAGCGAAGGATAAAGCTAGAGAACTTTTGAATCAGGATGCTTTGAAGAACCAATACATCCAACAAATTACAACAATGTTAGAATCAAAAGGTATGAAGTTTGAGGACATCAAAACAGAATTCGAAAATGTATGGACTCAATCAATAGAAGACGCTTTGAATACTGATGGAATGATTACAGGCAGAGGCGGTCGTGGTTTATCTAAAAAAGGTAAAGCATACATCAATATCAAAGATATGGTTAATAAATTTGATGAATTGTTCCAAGCAAATATAAAGACAACAGTAGATGCGAGAGTACAAGCTAATAAAAATGGCGAAATGTACTTAGGTGACTTAGATTTGTCAGCTATTAATATGGAAGATGATAGCGGAACATTAACTAATGCTCGTGAATTATACTTTACTGGAGAAACTGTAAAAACTAGAAAACGTGGTGCTGACTATTATACAAAATTAGCAGAACAAATGATTGACCAATTAAAAACTCAAATGATGACAAAAGCAAAAGCTATGTGTGCTAAAAAAGGAGTTACATTTGATGAAGCTTCATTCAATAAATTCTTTAGTAGTGCAAAGAAACAGGCAGTAAGTTCTGCAGTATATGGAATAAGTTCTAATGGTACAAGTTATGGTACAGCAGCAGCTTTAGGTACTGAAGGCGCAGCAGTTGGTGTTATGCATGCTGCAAACGCAGTTGCAGTCGCAAAAGCAACTGGGGCTGTTGGTTCATTTGGAGGTCCTGTTGGTATCGCAATTGGAGCAGCTGTCGGAATTGCCGCTGGGCTTCTTATTGGCAAAGGTCACCATTCAGAAAGTTACTTGAATACACAAACATTAATAAATAATTTTACTAATCAATTTAAAAATGATTACACAAACTGGGTAGATACAGAAGCTAATAAAACAAAAGAAAAAGAATAATAATATTAAAAATATTTAACCCCAAAGCAATAATGGCGCATCCCCTCCCTTTATAGGGGGAGGGCTAGGGTGGGGGCTATCCCGTAAGGAAAACAAATTCAGTCCCTACAAATCCCAAACTCACGCAACAAAACCTTATAAACACCATCGATATTTTTATCAATATCGCTATTCCAGAATCTTATAACTTTATACCCACGTGAGTTTAAAAATTCTGTTCGGTTTTTATCATAAATTATTTCTTCTGGTGTATTATGTTGTCCACCATCAATTTCTATAATAATTTTCTTTTTACGACAAACAAAATCAACAATATATTCACCTATTACATATTGCCTGCGAAATTCATAACCATAAAATGAATGATTGCGTAATAATTGCCATAGTATTCGTTCTTGTGGTGTTAATTGTTTTCTTAGATTACGAGCAAATTCTGTTTTTTCATTCATTTGTTTATTGTAACATATTAAGCCCTTACGGGATAGCCCCCATTTTAGAAATTAGCCCCCACCCTAGCCCTCCCCCTATAAAGGGAGGGGATGCGCCATAACTACTTTTCAACTACTAAATAGAACCAACTTTATCATATTTAGAACAACTTTCCACTTTCAATTTTCAACTCCTAAAATATAGGGTGCATCCTATGTACCAATAACTATTAATAAGCCTCCACCCTTCCCTCTCTGTCACTAACGTGACATCTCTCCCGCTCAATGGATGTTGCGGGCGAGAATTAAGTTTTAGAAAAGTCTGTACCTCCCCCTATAAAGGGAGGGGATGCGCCATTATTGTAGTTACAACTTTTAGTTATTTTATTAAAAAAATAAAACCCACCCGCATTAATAACACGACTGCGACCTCCCTGATTAGGGCGGTCGTACCTATGTTATAAAAGCAGCAGCATAACAATAAACTTAAACTCCAGAACCTTTAACCTCAATTTTTTTGAGTCGTTGTTCTATTCTTCTGTACCACTTAAGTTTTCTTTGGAACAAAGTATCGTAACCTTTAAATTGCCCCTTGCTGATTTCATAGAATTGCTTGTCACACAACGATTCAAGCTTGTGTGACAAAAACTCTGTATATTGCTTTCTATCAGGCTTATCATCGTCCAATTCAATCGGATCACCGAATTCAACAAGAACTTCCGGTCTGTTATCACGCAAGAACATGTAGTTAACAGCGACAGGCATTAAGTATATTTTGCCGTACTTTCTTGTTGCTTTTTCTGCTATATATGTAAGTCCGGATTGAAATTCAATTGGACGGAAGTTTGGCGGTTTAATAATACCTTGTGGGAAAATGTACAAAATATTATTTTTATCACCCAAAACCTCTACAGAATACTTAAGGGCCTGCATAGATGCCTGAGGCGATTTTTTGTTTACATTATATGCGCCTCCACGTCTAAGAAGCGGAAAACGGTTTAGTTCTTCTACCATTAAACGAATTTCTTTTTTAAAAATTCTGTTGCAAATGTTATACCCTACGATTCCATCCCACCAATTGCTATGAGGTGCGAATAAAATAATAGGCGCATCCATGTCTCTGTTATAAAATTTTTCGTAGCCTTTATAACGGAATGCGTAAAAACGATTCTCTAACATTCCATAAAAAAACCTATCTGCAACCCACAACCAAAATGGTGAAGTCTGTGCCGGACGGAACTTTTCATCTATATTTCTAAGTTTTGTCGGCGGGACTTCTGAATATAAATCCTCTAAATTTATCATATATCTATCATACACATTACAAGCTAATTTGTGAACACCCCAAGTGGATAATTTAAAATTTCGTAAAATTGTGTAACAAAACTTCACGAAAGAGCAATTGTTGAAATAAAAAAGTTTTTATATAAATAGTGTAGTAATTATAAAGGTATTGTTATGGCAGTAAATTTTGGTAATGGTTTTTCCGGTATGACAGGAATGAATATGATGGGAATGGGGGGAGGTATGTCCGGTTCAGGCAATGTTTTCCAATATTATCAATCAAAATACGGATGTGAAGACTGTTTTAGAAAAAGTCCTTATATCCAAGAATTTCCAAAACCATTTATTCCTGAACCTAAGAATTCTTTGAATCCGTCTTGGTGGCAAAGATTTTTACATAATGTTTTTGGCGGGTAATTTGATGTTAAGAAGCTTTGTTGCGAAGCCATCTTACATAGATTTATACAATTGCATTTTTATGCTATTATTGAGCAAGTAGTAGTATAGGAGTGCAGAATATGGCAAAAGATTGCAGTTTTGATGTTGTTTCAGAATTTGATAAACAAGAACTTGTTAATGCGGTAGATCAGGTTAAAAGAGATTTAACGTCACGTTTTGATTTGAAGAATTCTAATTCTTCCATTGATTTAGAAGCTGATAAAGCGATTACGATTACTACAAATGATGAAATGAAATTGAGAAATATTTTTGAAATTCTGCAATCAAAATTAATTAAGCGTGGAATCAGCATTAAAATCCTTGACGCACAAACCATTGAAAATGCCCTTGGCGGAAATGTAAGACAAGTGTTTAATCTCAAAAAAGGACTTACACAAGATTTAGCCAAAAAGATTGTTGCAGATATTAAAGATTCTAAGTTGAAAGTTCAAGCTTCAATCCAAGGCGAGCAAGTTAGAGTATCAGGCAAGAGCAGAGATGATTTGCAAACAGTAATACAATTGCTTCGCAAAAATGAAGACAAATATGACGCTCCATTACAATTTACGAATTATAGATAAGTATTAATTTGGATTACTTCGTTACCCAAAATAATATAGCTCATCGCCATGATGAGTTAAAAAGATAAGAGAATTAAAAATGCCAAATAATGAAAATACAATAGATAGAATCCAAGAGCTCATTGATAATGAGTCTGATAAACAATTGAGTGACGAACTCAATACGTATCACTCAGCAGATTTGGCAGATATAATTCAACAGCTTAAGCCGGAAGAAAGACTTAAATGTTTTCCTCTGATAGAAGAAGAAAAAGCTGCTGACGTTATTGAATATCTTCCGCCACAACTTCAAGTTGAAATTTTAGGCGAAATTGATACTGATTTAGCTTCTCGTTTGATTTCAAAACTACCACATGATGAAGCTGCGGACGTTTTGGGTGACATGGAAGAAGATGAATCTCAGGCTTATTTAGATCAATTGCCTAAAAAATTCTCTTCTGAAGTTCGAGAATTGCTGACTTATAACGAAGATACAGCAGGTGGTATTATGACCCCGTTGGTTCTTACTGTTTATGACAACATGACAGTAAAAGAAGCTGTTGAAACAATTCGAATTAAAGCAGAAAAAGAGAACATGGAACTTTATTATGTTTATGTAGTTGATAAACATAATCACCTTGTCGGTGTTGTTTCTTTGAGAATACTTTTAACAACTCCGTTTCATCTTAATATTTCAGATATTATGTCAAGAGATTTGGTAAAAGTTCATGTCGATGATTATCAAGAACATATTGCTGATATTTTTATGAAATATCAATTCAATGCTCTGCCGGTTGTCGATTTGTATGACCACTTAAAAGGTATTGTAACTTGGGATGATGTTCAAGATATTATTGAAGAAGAAACAACAGATGAAATTTATACATCATCCGGTATCGTTACAGATTTAGGTGATGATGACGATGACATTTTAACAGGAAGCCTTGCACATTCAATAAAAGCACGTGTTCCTTGGTTATTTATCACTTTGATTGGTGAATTTATTGCCGTAACAGTAACCAATAAGTATGATAAATCTTTTACCGCACTTCCGATTATTGCTGCATTTATGCCGCTATTAGCCGGTTTGGGCGGAAATATCGGAACTCAAAGTATTACACTTATGGTTCGTGGTATGTCAACAGGTCAAATTACATTGAATTCGGGCTGGCATCAAATTATGAGAGAAACTGTTACAGGATTGAGTATCGGTGCTATATTTGGCATTTTAGTAACTCTTGTAACTTGGGGATGGCAACATAATTTGGAATTAGGTTTGATTGTTGGTATTGCAATGTCACTCAATATGACAATCGCAACAATGATTGGTACTTGTACACCACTTATTTTGAAAAAAATGAATATTGATCCGGCAGTAGCATCCGGTCCTGTAATTGCAACAACAATTGATGTTATCGGCTTGGCTATTTATTTGACTTTAGTGACTTGGTATTTGATAAACGTATAATGGAAGAAAAAAGATATAATCAGTTTAGCAGTTTTTTGAAGAAAAAATTTGGCGCCAAAGTGTATAAAATAACACTTGATGCCGGATTTTCTTGTCCTAATCGTGATGGAACAATTTCAAATTGCGGATGTATTTTTTGCGATGATGGCGGAAGCTTTTCACAAGCGCATTCTAATCTGTTGAGCATTGAAGAACAGGTTAAAATAGGAGCAGAAACTCTTTCTAAGAGGTTTAAAGCAGAAAAATTTATGTCTTATTTTCAAGCTTTTTCTAACACTTATAAGCCTGTTGAAGAATTAGAAAAAATCTATACCGCTTCGCTAAATCATCCGGATATAGTTGGGCTTTCAATTGGGACACGTCCGGATTGTGTAGATGATGATAAATTGAAGTTGATTTCTTCTTTTGCACCGGATTATTATACTTGGATTGAATACGGTTTGCAGACTGTTCATGATAAAACTCTCTTAAAAATTAATCGTGGGCACGATTATAAGTGTTTTTTAGAAGCTTATGAGAAAACTCGAAATTATAGTGGTGTGAATATTTGTTTACACGTAATATTGAATCTTTTTGAAACATATGATGAGATGATGGAAACTGCAAAGACTATTGCCCAGCTGGAACCTGATGGAGTAAAAATCCATATGCTTTGCGCCCTAGAAGGTACAAAAGTTGCAGATATGTACAGAAATGGCGAACTTGAGTTTATGACAGAGGATGAGTACGTCAATACAGTTTGCGATTTCTTGGAATATTTACCACCCGAAACAACTATTCATAGACTCGCAGGAAACGGTTTGCGTACAGAACTTGTTGCTCCAAGATGGATTGGCAAAAAATTGGATTGTTTAAATAAAATTGATAGAGAGTTCTTAAGACGCAACTCCAGACAAGGAGCAAAATATTGCGTTGGGAATATAAAATAAAAAAGCCTATAACACGTTTATTGACTTATCCTTCTTAAAGTAAGCTTTTCAATTTTGCAATAATTTCGTCTATCTCTTTTTCCCAACTTATACAATCTTGTTGTTTAAAAATTTCCACACTATCATACCAAGGAGTAGTTTTCGTATCTCCAAACCATCTCCAATCTGATGCATAAGGCAGGAGTAAAAATGTTTTAACTCCTAAGGCTCCAGCTAAATGAGCGATAGAAGTATCAACCGTTACAACAACATCCATTGCTTTTAATGCAGCAGCTGTATCTGAAAAATCTTTAAAATTTTTTGCCAAATTTATCATTTGAGGATATCTTTCATTACCATTTAAAGTATCATCTTTTTGGAATGAATAAATTTGTATCTCATTCATATCAAGCATTTTTTCAAAAAATCTGATATTTATAGTTCGATTAATCATCGTTCTAATCGCAGCACTACCGGCTTCCCAACAGAAACCGACTTTTAATTTATCAGACTTAATATTTGCAGTTTCTGATTTCAAATAACCTTGCGAAAATGGTATTTCTGAAAAATCTTTCCCTAATACATATGGTAAATCTGCAATAAATATTGTTTGAATATTTGGGTTTAAATCTTCATATTTTACAAAATTAATATCAGGAAAATTTGCTTGAAAAAGAGATTTAAGGCTATCTCTTGTTGCGACATTAATTTTTCTTTCACCTAAAAACGGTAAATAGCGAGAAAACATAATATGATCACCAAAACCTTGATCACATATTATATTTATTTCATTATCTAAAGCAGAATCAGGCTGCCACAAGTCTTTGGCTAAATCTTTAAAATGTGATTTATCACGTTTAAAATACAGTTCATATCCTTCTTTGAATTTCTTTTGAGTTAAATAACACATACCAAGAGAAGTTTGTGTGTTTATATCATTAGGAAAATTCTGAAGCATTTTTTTGTAATGCGCTTCAGCCTCATCATATTCGCCCAATTTTTGTGCACTCACCGCTATATTATAATCAGCTTCTGCAACACCTAAATCCGCTGCAGCTTTATAGCATTCTTTCGCTTGTCTATCATCACAATAAATTAATTCTTTTAAGTACCCCAAATGGAACCACAAAGAAGCTGAATCCGGCATTTTTTTTAGAGATTCTACGCAAAGTGTTTCAGCATCAATCAATTTGCCGCCGTGAGTTAATGCTTTTATTTTATTAGCAATAGCACGAACATCCTCCGGATAAAGTTCATACATTTTATTTGCAAATTCAACAGCTTTTTTGTAAGACTGGATTTCAAATAAACACAATATTAGCTTGTTATAAATATCAGGATTTTGTCCAAGTTCAATAGACTTCTCTAAATATATTGCAGCATCTTCAAAATTCCCACATTCTAATTCTGCAATACCAAGAGCAGAAAGCGTTCCAAAGCTAGGCTTCATATTCGCAGCTTTTTTTAAAATATCAGAGGCTTTAGAATATTCTCCAATGTTTACATAAAACAAACCGAAGACCGACAATAAATTAGGGTCATTCGGATTTGTTTTTAGCATATTTTCATAAATATTTTTAGCTTCTTGAATTTTTCCTTGTTGAGTTAAAAGGATTGCTTGCTGTATTTTAGCAATATCTATCATAAACCAAGTCCTTGCAAAAATCCGCAAATAATTCCTTGCAAAATTTGAAGTAAAATAATTGCAATAACAGGAGAAATATCAAGCATTCCGCCAATTGGTGGAATCACCCCTCTAAAAAGATTCAAAAACGGGTCTGTAACAGAACGCACCCATTTTTGCGGCTGGCTATCCCAATCTATATTTGGTAGCCAAGTCATAAAAATTCTTACAATAAGCAATATGTAATACAGATAAAATAACTGATTAATAGCTCTTGATAACATTCAACATTCCTCACTTATTATAATTGTGAATTTTTGCGAGTTTGAGCACAAGCACAATTATTATTTTCAGCAGGTATTTTTTCAATCATACTAAATAATAATTTTTTCAAATTATCCAAGTTATTATTAAACACTTCAATAACTTCGTGGTGAGAAACTGGCGGAACATCGCCAACAAGTCCTGCATCATAATCTGTAATCAAAGAAATATTAAGCGGACACATATCCATTTCTTTTACAAGATATGCTTCCGGAAAAGCTGTCATATTAATCACTTCCCAACCTTGACCGGTAAAGAATTTTGATTCTGCTTTTGTAGAGAATCTTGGGCCATTGATTACTACGACTGTACCTGTTTCGTGAACAGTTATGCCTAATTCTTGCGCTGTATCAATAGCAATTTTTCTCAATTCAGGACAATAAGTTTCTGCTGCAGATGGGTGAGTTACAATAGGACCCTCAAAGAAAGTTGTCTTTCTTCCGTCCGTCCAATCTACAAACTGATCACAAATCACAAAATGTCCTGGAGCTACGTGTTTTTGTAAGCTGCCGGCTGCACAAGGAGAGATTACTCGGGTACAACCAACTTCTTTCATCGCCCAAACATTCGCTCTATAATTAATTAAATGAGGTAAAATAGTGTGGCTTCTGCCGTGACGTGGCATAAAAGCAACTTTATGAGCACCAATTTTACCGATGAATAAACTATCAGATGGCATTCCATAAGGAGTTTCTATTTTAACTTCTTTGATATCATCTAAAAATTTGTAAAAACCTGAACCACCGAAAACACCAATATCTGCTAATTTTTCCATTTAATTAATTCCTTTCATTTTCTACTTTGTATTCTCATTCTAACATAAAAACATTTAAGTTGATAAGTGCGATACAAATTTCAAGAATGCAAAAGAAAAGCCGGATATTTCTATCCGGTTGTATCCCTATATTACTTAATCGTAGTTTACTTAATCGTAAATTATACTCCATGTGGGCTTTCGCCCGATATCTTGTTTATGGGGGCTTGTTGATTAGCTTCCTTTTTAAGAATTAGCCCCCACCCTAGCCCTCCCCCGAGGAGAGGGAACGCGCCCTACTTGTAGGTATAACTACAAATTGTTTTAAAACAACTTTCCACTTCCAATTTTCAACTTTCAACTTGTAAGTTACCTACTTACTGGGGAAATATGCGCCCTACTGGTAGTCACACTTCGAGGCGGAACCGGTAGCTTCTATTCTGCCTAGTAGTTTTTACCTTGTAGCCGACCCAATGTCTACGTGCGTAGCACCGTAGCACTATTTGATGACGGTGAAGAATTTGAATTCAGCCGGCATTAGTTTTCCGAAAGAAAGAGAGTTTGTTGCTGCTACAAACTTTTCTTCAAGGTAGTCAGTGCCATCAAATCTGAATTCTGAAACAATTGAGTAGTCACATGAGAGTTCAATTGTTTTATCAAACACTTCTCTACCTTCTCTTTCTTCTGTCCAACTGTTTCCATTTTCGTCTTCTTGACGGAATTTTTCGTGCGGATTGTTGTAGTTAGCTACAACAAGGATTGAATTTTTTAACCCTTCTTTTTGTATTTGCCAAACAACAAAACCATCATCATCTTGTCTTATTATATGAGCTTCTCCATCAGTTATAACTGGTGTATTTTTTACAAATCTGTCAAGTGCATCGAATTTTGAGAAAAAGTCATAATCTTTTGTACGCTTCATAGAAACTTCGTTACCGATAATATATTCCATGCCTGTTGCTGTAAACGATTCGTCACCATCGATGTACATTATAGGTCTTTGAGCATTACGTCCACCTGGAAGGAACTTAAACTTAAACCATTTGAATAAAGCCCCTTGTTGACCTAATTGAGCTGGATACCTGTCAAAAGCTTCAAATTCGCCATCTTGGTTGTTATATGTTTTAAGAATTGATAACGGTGTAGATTTTTTTGAAGCAGAATTGTAATTTGAAAGTTCTAAATTTTCTTCCGCAATAACTTCCGGTGTTTTGTAGCTTTGAGCAGGAATATCATTGCCCCAAAGAACATCAAAATTCATATCTTCATGATATTCTTTTAATGATTTTTCTCCTAGCATATACTCTGCAAGAGTTGCAAAGTAAGGAATTTTATCCTTCATTGCAGAATTTAACATTCCTAAAACTTTTCTTGGCGCTCTGTAACTAATTGGAACACCGTCTTTTTCAGAAACTTCATCAACAATGTGGTCAATGTGATCTACTCTAAAACCATCAAAATTAAATTCTTCTTGAAGATTTTTCATATAATCAATAAAAAATTTGATTACATCATTATTATACTTACCATTTTCAAGACATACAAAATAGTATGGAGTTTGACAATCAAGGTTGGCAAAATGAGTTACATCTTCACCATCAAATTTGTAGTGTTTAAATGTCGGATAAGAAGCACCTTCACTCATTCTATCAAACACAGGAACACCTGCTGAGCACCAAGCACCTCCTGGAGCCGGCCACATACCTTCATGGATTAAACCTTGAATAATTTCACCTTGGTTTTTAATATCATTTTCAGAAAGTTTTTTGTTGTGACTATTGCCTACCAAGCGATTAATTATACTTTTTGCCTTTTTGTGTAATTTATCTTGAATGCTTTTTTCTAACATAGAATTAGATAAGAAAATCTTTGTTTCTTTTAATGCTTCGTCAATTTCATTAAAAATATTTTGATAATGCTCTGTTAAATCTCCATAGCTTTCGCCTTTTATAGATTTTTTATAGATTCCGCTTACAATAGCCAAATCGTCTTTTGAGAATTTGTCGCTCAATTTTGATGCTACTTCATCAACATGTTTAATCAATTCTTCAATTAAAGCATTTATATCAAACCATCTTGCACAATCAACGTTAGTTAATACAACTTTTGAAAATCTTCCGGTTTGAGGAAGTATATCATAAATTACAGGATGCCCTGCCAATTGTGTCATTTGAATAAATAATTTCACTTGCTCATCAGCATTCGCACCGGTTTTTTCTAAAATATTTTTATCTTCTAAATTAGGACTTACGCAACTTGCAGTTGGAAGATATGCGCAACCGAATTCACGAGGATGAAACGGAATAAGATACATTGTTGTACCAAAAATATTGTTGCTTAAATTGCCGGATGGTAAAATTAACAACTCTCTTAACCAATCCATGAATTTTCCGCAATCATCAGAATTGTTACCATTACCTAAACCTGCAAGATTAATTAATTTGATATCGTGCCCTTCTTTTTGCAACCAACTTGAATTTTTTACATTATTTCTTGCAAGAACACTTGTTTTTGAAAAATTAAAATTTCCGTTTGAAAATACACCGTTTGCTTCCCATTTTGATTCTAGTGCGAATAAAACTTCTGCATCAGATAATTCTTCTAAAGCTTTAATTTGCGGATAAGGAAGATACCCGTATCTTGTCATTGTTGATTTTAAATACTCTTTTCTTTCTTCTGAAATTGATTCGAAAGAATTCATTTCTCTTAATTTTGAATAAAAATTGTTTAAATTTTCACACACATTTACAGTGTCTTTCTTAAACAAAAAATCTAACATAGGGTTCTCCTTTAAGTAATATGTGATTGCTGGATATATTATAGAAAAATAATATCATGCATATATATTTTTTACAAACAAATAAAAACAATTTGTAAAGTTTTATTACAACATTGTCAAAATATTTTTTTTTATCTTTTATAAAATTATGATTACATTCACTAGCAGGCAAAAAGAGATTAGAAATGCGGATTTAATAACCAGAAAAGCGCATTCTGTTTATCCTCATATATCAGAAAGCAGAGTTTCTGCAATAATTAGTAAAGACAAAGTTAAAGAATTATTTTGGGGACAGATGTCAATGGAATATGCTTTGAAATTCGCCGGTGAAAGATTAAAAATGGAATGTGATGAAAAAAATCTTTATGCGCATGTTATCGAAGCTTTAAAAAACGGTTTGGGAAATTGTGCAGAAGAAGCAAAATTAGCAGAACTTATCGGCAAAATTAATGGCATAAAAAATATCTATTCCGGCTCTGTTTTTGCAGGAAAAGGTTTTGCAAAACATGATGTTGCGTTTATTACTAATGAAGAGATTAAACCGAATAAAAAATATAAGTTCAAAAATAAAGATGCGTTAATAATTGATCCTTGGCTTGGAATTACAGAGTTTGCTGGAAATTATTTTAAAATAATTAAAACAAATTTTGCAAAACTTTTAGAAATTAGAGGGAATTCAAAACCTTATATTAAACCGGATTTTTCTTGCAAACTTACAGAAGAAAAAGTTAAGAATTATAAAAAAATGTATCCGGAATTAATAATACACTAACCATTGTTTAGAACACTTACAACAATTTGTTTCATTATTTCCATTTCTTCCGGTTTACTTTCAGCAATAAGAAGTGTAAGAGCAAAAAGAGTACCATTATCAATAATTGGTAAATTATTTTTATAAAGTAAATTATTTCTATTTAAAAAATATAAAAAACAACTAGCTGCAATTCTTTTATTTCCATCAGAAAAAGAATGATTTTTTGTAATTAGATATAATAACATTGCAGCTTTTTCTTCCAAAGTCGGATAACAATCTTGACCTCCGAAAGTTTGATAAATTTGATTTATTGAACTATCAAAACTATCATCTTTTGGATTTGCAAATACATCAGATGCAAATTCTGATTTCATTTTATTTATTACAGATAAATATTCCTCTTTTGAAATAATAACTGCTTCTTTTCGTGTAATACCTTTTGTATCAAGAGTTTTATGGTCAAAATCATCCAATAAATCTAAACCTTGAGCAAAATTATCCATAATATTTGCAATATCTAGAGCTTCGTTAACAGTAGAAATTTGGTTTTGAATACTTCTTTTTAATAAGTTAACAGTTGATTGAAGTGTTTGAATCTTATTTTGCTGCGTTTTTAACATTTTTTCGTTAATAACATAACCTTTTGTAAGATATTCTCTCAAAGTATTTGTTGCCCAAATACGGAATTGAGTACCTCTTAATGATTTTACCCGATAACCAACAGAAATAATTACATCTAAATTATAAAAATTTGTATCGTACTGTTTACCATCACTTGCAGTTATCCGGAAATTCCGGATAACTGAACTTTTATCCAATTCACCTTCTTTAAAAATATTATTTATATGTTCATTGACCGTACGAATATTTTTATCAAACAATTCTGCCATTTGTTTTTGTGTTAGCCAAATCGTATCATTTTCAAGCTTTGTATCAAGTGAAATAGAACCATCTTCACTCGTATAAATAATTATTTCGCCTTTTTGTAATTCTTTATTCATAAAACGATTATACATCAAAATAAAAACATTTCAAATAATATTATAGATTTTAAACATAGAAAATGTTAAAATGGGTTTATGAAAATTTGTTTTATACCAATAGATAACCGTCCGGTTTGCTATAATTTAGCAAAAGATATCGCTGCTATAGATAATGATATTGAGCTTTTGATTCCACCTCGAGAATATTTAGGTGATTTAAAAAAGAATGCAAAAGTTAATTTAATTATTGATTGGTTAAAACAAATTTCAGATTGTGACGCTATGATTTTATCATTAGATACTCTTGCTTATGGAGGTTTAATACCTTCTCGCAGGGGGGTTGATGAAGAAGGTAATATTGAAACATTTGAAGATATCAAGCAAAGGATTGAAAAAATTAAACCTTTATTAAAAGGGAAAAAGGTTTACGCTTTTTCCAGTATAATGCGAATTTCTAATAATAATTATAATGAAGAAGAAAAAGAATACTGGAAAGATTATGGCAAAAAAATTTTTGAATACTCTTTTTCAAATGGCTTAAATAAAAGTGACATTCCAGAAGAAATTCTTGATGATTATTTAAAAACTAGAAAACGCAATTTTGAAATTAATAGAATGTATTTAAACTGGCAAAAAGAAGGCTTGTTTGATACTTTAATTTTTTCTAAAGATGATTGTGCAATAAAGGGATTTAATGTCAAGGAAGCTCAAGAATTAGAAAAATTAGGTGGAAAAACAAAAACCGGAGCTGATGAAATTCCTCTCACACTTTTAGCCAGAGCTATTAAAAAAGATATAAAAATTTATCCAGAATTTTTAGAACCTAATTATAAAAATTGTGTATCAAATTATGAAGATGTTTCTATTGAACAATCCGTTTTAGGTCAACTGGAACTTGGTGGTTTTGAACTTGCGGCAACAAAGCAAGATGCTGATATTATTTTAATCATAAATAATTTTGTCAATAAACAAGGCGAACTTGTTATGGGTTGGGAGACGGGAGCAAAATATAAAGGGAATTTTATAACACCCCAAAAACCTTATGCAGTTGCTGATGTGCGTTTTGCAAATGGTGCAGACAATGATTTTGTAGAAGATTTTTTGCTACATATAAATAATGAAATATTTTATGGTTATTCGGCTTGGAATACTTCCGCAAATACTTTGGGAAGTCTTCTTGCAGGCATAAAAGTCAAATGGAATGCAAAAAAATATAATGAAGAAGCTTTTGATAAATTACAAATGATAAGATTTCTTGACGATTGGGCTTATCAAGCGAATGTTAGAGGTAAAATTAAAGCACCTTGTAACATTAAAAATTTAATGCAACCATATGAAAATAAACTTGCAGCAATGTTCAATTGCAACAAGAAATTTTCTTATTCCTATCCTTGGAATAGAAAATTTGAAATAGAAGTTTCTATTCAGTAATTTTTTATGTTACAATTTTTTTATGATAAAACCAGAACTTTTAATGCCGGCAGGCAATATTGAAAAATTAAAATATGCAATCAGATACGGCGCAGATGCAGTATATTTAGGAGTTGTAGACTTCAGTTTAAGAGCAATGCGTAAGGGCGAACTTATAACACTGGAGAACTTGAAGTTTGCAGTTGATACAGCGCACGAACTCGGCGCAAAAGCGTATTTAACATTAAACATTTTTGGCTTCAACAGTGATATAAAAGCACTGGAAGCTTGTATGGATAGAATGGTTGACTCAAATCCTGATGCTCTTATTATAAGCGACCCCGGAATTATGCGTCTTGCAAAAAAATATATGCCAAACACTGATATTCACGTAAGCACACAGGCTAATATTTTAAACTACGAAGCCGTTAAATTTTGGCAAGATATGGGCGCTACACGTGCAATTTTAGCACGAGAATTACCGATAAAAGATGTTGCTGAAATCAAACAAAAAGTACCTGATATGGAATTAGAATGTTTTATTCACGGCGCACAATGCGTTTCTTTTTCCGGCAGATGTTTGCTTAGCGACTATATGACAAATGGCGAACGAAAAGCAAATTCCGGCAACTGTTCTCAGCCTTGCAGATGGAGCTACAAACTTGTTGAAGAAACTCGCCCAGGACAATATTATGAAATCGAAGAAAACGAAAAAGGTACACATATATTAAGCACCAAAGATTTGTGCTTGGTAAAACATTTGAAAGAAATGATTGAAGCCGGAATTGATTCATTTAAGGTTGAAGGCAGAACTAAAAGCTTGTACTATGTTTCAGCTACGGCAAAAGCTTATAGAGAAGCAATTGATGCAGTTATCAAAAATCCTGATACTGATATGCAACCTTATTTTGATGAACTTTTAAAAGTTGGAAACAGAGGTTACACAACAGGATTTTATCTTGGAGAAGGATATCCAAAAGATGGATACAGCCACGACATTTCTAAAGGACTTGCCGGTGCAGATTTCTTATGCGAATTCAGAGAAGGCAAATATAATGCTGATGGCAGTTTGAACAACGAAAGCGGTGAATGGTTCAGAATAAAAATCAAAAATAAATTCAATAAGAATGAAGATATTGAAATTATCACACCTTCTGAACAATTTATCACACAAGTTACTGATATTAGAAGTTTGAAGGGTGAAGAATTAGAGCTAGCGAACACTAATGATGACTTGTTTATAAAACTTGTAAAAGCTCCCGTTGAACACAATTGGGCGTTAGCAAGAACTATCGGAATAAAGAATTTATAGCAGGGAAAAACATGTTTTTAAAACCGGATTACAATTTAAAAAATATTTACGAAATAGATTTTACAGAACTAAAACAACAAGGCATAAAATGTTTGATGTTTGATTTAGACAGCACTGTTATGGTTTCAAAGTCATCTAATTTTTTACCGGAAACAGTTGAGTGGTTTAATTCTTTTATTAAAGATTTTGAAGTTGCAATAATATCTAATAACAAAAATGACAAATATATAGAAGAAGCGTCTAAAATTGCACCTTGCAGGGTTATAGGGAGAGCTGACAAGCCAAATCCTAAAGTAATGGAATCTTATCTTAATTCTGTTGGCATTTCGCCAAAAGAAGCTATTATGATAGGAGATCGACCTCTTACGGACATTCTTGCCGGCAAACTATTAGGATGTAAAACTATACTTGTTGGTTCAATAAATCCGCACGAAAACCTTCCAACAAAAATAGTAAGAGCGTTGGAAAGAAGCACTGTTAGAAAATAAGCTGCAAAAAAATTAAATTAATAAAATTTTAAATCAAATAAGCTGATATTCTTTCTAAAGCACCTAGTAAATTTTCTGCACAAAAGCCTAATCTTACATATCCTTCCATCTCCAGAGTTTCCCCAGGAAGAAGTGCTACGCCGGTTTTATTTTGCAAAGCTAGACAAAACTGTCTTGATGGAATATCAAAATTGTATTTAACAAGAACTGTCGTACCGCCTTTTGGCAAAACACATCTAACTTTTGGAGTATTATCAAGCCAATTTTTCAAAACAGTTACACCATTTTGCATAATTTTAAAATTACGTTCAGCAATAATATCCCTCTGTTCAAGCGCTATTGCTGAAAAGTAATCATCTAAAGCACTTATGCTAATCGTATTGTATTGCCTTTGATGGTTTATTTCATTTATCAAATCTAATCTTCCGACTATCCAACCAACTCTTAACCCTGGGAGAGAATAGGTTTTTGACATACTGCCGACGGAAATGCCTTTTTCATATAAATCAGCAATTGATTGAGAATATGGTTTACCTATTAGATTTAAGCCTCTATAAACTTCGTCAGACAAAATCCATGCATTATTTTTTTGAGCAATTTCAACAATTTTATTCAACATCCAATCCGGAATAACAGCTCCTGTTGGATTGTTTGGATTATTTAAGCATACCAATTTTGTCTTCTTTGTAACAAGATTTTCTAATTCTTCTAAATCCGGCAGCCAATTATTTCCTTCTTTCAAAAACAATAATTTAACATTACATCCTATAGATTCCGGAATAGAATAATGTTGTTGGTAAGTAGGAACGATTGATACAACTTCATCACCACTTTCAAGCAAAGATAAAAACACCAATTGATTGGCGCCAATAGCACCATGAGTCACCGTAATATTTTCAACTTTTTGATTTTCATACAAAGATTTTATCGCAGTTTTTAATCTTATAGAGCCGGTAATATCGCCATATCCGAGTTTTACATCAAAAATTGAGTTATCATAACTAAGCTCATTTACACTTAATGGTGAAATACAAGTCGTAGTCAAATCATAAGTAGCGGAAGCTTCGTACTTATTCATCCATTCTTCTATTTTAAAATCAGCTATTTTCATCTCGATACCATTTTCTCCTTTGATAATTTTATCATAAAGTTGAATAACTTATTCATTTTTGGTAATATGAATGCACATAAAAAAGAGGAGAAGACATGAAAAAATTATTTTTATCACTAATTACATCTTTATTATTACTATCACCGTCTTTTGCTGCGAATGTTGAAATTTTACCAACAATGCAAAGCAAAACAAACGTTCAAGACAGAGTTTGGGTGGGAACTTTCCAAATCGTTTGGAACGATTTTATGGATAGAATTGTTCATTCAATAATCAAATTTCCGGACGGCACTCCGGTTATGGTTAATGAGCTTAACAAGCAAGATTTCACAGTTGACGAGTTGAGCGACAAAAGTTACTACAGATACGTAGGCAAAGTTCAAAAAAACACAAAGAAAATTATCGCAAAAGCTATCAAGAAGAAATTCAACGAAAAAAGCGACATTCTTGACCAGCTCGATATGACTCCTGCATCAAACAAATACCTTGTTTATGCAATGTTAAAGAAAGATTTTGAATTTTCACGCAGTTTTGATAAATTAGGAAAATCCGAATTTCGTAACACTCAAGCAGAATATTTTGGAATCAAAAACAGCACAAATGATAGCGTTAGAAAAGGAGTAAACGTTCTTTTCTACAATAATCCTTCTGATTTTGCAGTTGTTTTGGATACAAAAGGTAATGACGAAGTTTTCTTATACAAAAATCCTACATCAAACACTTTTAACTATGTTTATGCTGACATGTTGAAGAAAAAATCAGCATACAAAGGTGATACTGTGTTTACGGAAGATGATGTGCTAAAAGTTCCTAATCTAAAATTCTTTGAAGAAAAAACTTTTAATGAACTTACAGGCAAACGTGTTAAAGGTACAAATCTTGTAATTGATCAAGCTTTAGAAACTGTTAAATTCAATATGGACTATAAAGGTGTTCAACTAAAAAGCGAAGCCGCAATGTCTGTTAGGATGACAGCTTTAAGACCAAATGACCCAAGATATTTCAATTTCGACGATACGTTCTTCTTATTCTTAAAAGAAAAAGGCAAAGACAAACCATATTTTGCTTTACGTGTTTACGACATTTCAAAATTTCAGGGGTAGGGGTAAATGTGTTTGCTACTAAGCTAACTTATTTACTACCAGTTCCATTGTATAGTTGAAAGTGGAAAATTGAAAGTTGAAAGTTTTTTTACTATTACTTCTTAAAGGCGTATCTTCTTCAATGAGGATACGCTTTTTTGATGATAAAATGTAATTTTTTATTACAGGATTTTCTTTTTGCATGTTTCTATATTACAATAGTAGTAATATTAAGACCTTGGTCTATAAAATGAAAAAGAGTTTAATAAATAGTTGGGATAAATTTGAATGAGAAGAAGAAGGAAATATGATTTGTATCTTGTTGTAATATTAGCTTTTATTACATTAGGATATTTTGTTTATAACCACGTATCCGCAGAATCAAGAGGAGTTGAAAATTATTCAACAGCTCTTGAAGCTTACAAAAGCAGTGACTACGAAAAAGCTTACGAAGATTTTGGGAAAATTCCTTCCGGCTCAACTTTAAAACATTCAGCTTTATTTAGACAAGCAAGATGCGCTACAAATATGGACAAAAAAGAATTAGCCATAAAAAAATATAATAGAATTGTTCACTCAAATGCAAAATCGTCAATTGCACCGATTAGTGAATATAATATGGCTATTCTAATGTATGAAACAAATGATAAGAGAGCGAAAAAACATTTCAAAAAAATCATCAAAAAATACCCAACTAGCGATTATGCAATCGCATCAAATTATTACCTCGGAATGATTGAAATTTCTAATCCGCCAAAAAGCAAAAAAAGATTAGAAAAATCTCAAGCTAAAGCTTTGATTAATTTCAAAACATATATAGAAGACGCTCCTGACGGAAGATTTGCAATAAAGTCTATAGAAGAAATTAAAAAACTAAACGTTAAACTTACAAACTACGATAATCTGCTTATTGCAAAATCTTATTATGCAAACGGCGAATACTCAAAAGCAAAAGAATTACTCAACAAAACCACTTTAGCAGAAAGTTGGTCTGATTTTGCAAAAAATGAATACAAACTCGGAAATAAAGACAAGGCAAATTATTATGCTGAAATGGGGTTACAAAAACACGCCGCAAACACTCCTGAAAAAGATGTTTTTGAAGTAATTGATAACTATATAGCAACATTCCCAACAAGAAAAGATGGTATTGAAAAACTCATCAACATGAAATTAAATTCTACCGGTGCAGATTATGCAGCATATCTAAATTGCAACGAAGTTGTTGCTGCAAATGTAAAAGAAGCTTGTTATCGCACACTCTATGAAAAATATCCGAACGGACAATTTTCTGCTGATTCTTTATATAATCTATTTATTGCAAAATATTTGCAAAAAAAATATTATGATGCACAAAGACTCGGATTTCTACATCTGAAAAAATTTCCAAATGTAAATTCCAGCCCTGCAGTAACTTACTATATGGGAAAAATTGCGTTTAAACTTAAACATTATGAAAATGCAAATTCTTATTACAAACAAGTTCTCTCTAAATATCCGGATTCCTATTACGCATTTAGAGCAAACTATAACTTATACAAAGACGATGGAATGTTTCCATTCTTGGAGCTTACAGAAAAGCCTGTAGTTTTCCCTTACAAAAAATCGCTAGATAATAATTTGGTCGTAAAACTTGCGTACCTAAAAGATTATGACTTAGTAGAAGAATTATGCAAGCACGATAAATTTATCCAAAGTTGGATAGCATATGAAAAGAAAAATTACACAATTTCAGCCGTTTTGGCAAGAAACGGAATGGAAGAAATGCAAACGAAACCATCTTTTGATGACTTAAGATGGCGCCTTGTTTACCCAACACATTATTATGATATTGTTGACAGAGTTAAGGAAAATAATAACCCTATCATATTAGAGTCTATTATTAAAGAAGAAAGCCACTTCAATGCTTTTGCAAAAAGTTCTGTAGGCGCAACCGGTTTGATGCAGCTTATGCCGACTACTTATAACGACGTTGTACAAAAGCATAATCTACCAACGAATTTGAATCTTGAAACTGCAAATATTACAGCCGGAAGTTGTTATTATAGCGGTCTAAAGAAGGTTTTGGGCGGAAAAGATTTATATGCAATCGCAGCTTATAACGGCGGTATGGGCTCCGTAACAAGTTGGTTCACAAAACTAATTTATAATGATACTGATGAATTTGTAGAACAAATACCTTATCCCGAAACAAGAAACTACGTCAAAAAAGTTCTTAGAACTTATTGGGTATATGGAAATGTTTACTAAAAATTTTCCCTCCCTTGATAGGGGGAGGTATAGACTTTTCTAAAACTTAATTCTCGCCCGCAACACCCATTAGGCGGGAGAGATGTCACGTTAGTGACAGAGAGGGTACAATTTCAAGTTGAGCTATGCGAAACTTAGAATTTTTTTGGGGGCTACCTTGATGAACAAAGCAAAATCATACATCATTCTTACCATAATATTCTTAACTGCTCTAAGCGCCTATGCACTTGAAACATTCCAATTTCTTGCAACAACGAACAAGGATTTGGAAAGCAAAATGGAATTTTTGGACAAATTATCTATATGCGAAAAATATAAATATCACGCAGACGGAACCGGAATTTACCAAATTTTCGGCAAACTAAACAATGCTTGTAAAGTTAAGTGGACAATTGTAGATTGCAATTTTCCGGAAGGTGTATATCAAGAATTTTCCAAAGTACAAAAACGCAAAACGCTTGATAGGTACAATCGATTCCAAGAAGGTAAAACAATGGAAATCAAAGACAAAGATTACAGGTATTTGCTCTACACCGGTAACAAATATTGCCAAAACAATTTCATGTATTACTAATTCATACATTTGAATGTTACATTAATAGTTGACCAACTGTACAATAAAATTATTATTACTAAAATAGGATTTACTGATGAAAAAGATTTTTTTAGCAACAATTGTTTGCATAACTGCATTTTTCTGCACAGGATGTGTTCAGTTTTCTTACGATATAGAAATCAACAACAAAGATAGAGTTTCACTTTCCGAAACAAGAACGGTTCAATATAGACCTATGCAAGCACAAGGTTTTAGAGATGTTGCCAAACAAGATTTCCAAAAAATCGTAAATAATTATAAAAAATCCGGCTACGACGTTAAAACGAATTTTAGCGAAGATGGCAACACTACTTTGACGGTAAAAAGAGATAACCTATGGAGCAATGATGCCGCAAAAATTATGCCTAAAGGTTTTGAAGCTAATCCTCACAATTGGTTATCAATCAGAAGAACTCTAGTAAAAAAATACTATAAAATTCATTTAACATACAAACTTGATGATGCCGTAAATGCAATTAACACCGATGGATATAAGTTCCGGAATTCATCAAAAGCATTCAATGTATACAAAGACGCATTAAGCAAAATTGTTATTTCTAAAACCAAATTTACAGACAAAACAGGACACACGTATGTTACAACAGAGTATGCAAATGGAAATAAAATTCTAGGTGGCATAATTCCTGACGATGAGTTGATGATTCCATCAGAACCGACTGCTGAATTGACAATCAAAATTCCTGTTAAGGCGACGGCTAATAACGCAACAAAAGTTATCAACGACAATACCTACCAATGGATTTTAAACAGCGACACTCAGCCTGCGGAAATTTCGCTAGAATATGAAAGATGGGATTTTTCTAATCTTGCAATGGTTATCTCTTTAATAATTGTAGTCGGCAGTGCCTTAATGGTTGCAAAAAGAGCTCGTTCCGGCGGACCGGTAAAAGGTTTATAATAGAATTTATACATAAAAAAAGGAGAAAATTATGACACTTACACCTACAACAATTGCAATTATTGCTGCAGTAGTAGTTATCGGATGGGCATATAGCATATATGTTTCATTAATTCAAAAAAGAAACAAAACACAAGAGGCTTTTTCATCAATTGATGTTCAATTAAAGAAAAGATACGACTTGATTCCAAACCTATTAACTATCGCTCAAAAATATATGGATCACGAACGCAGTTTGATAGAAGAAGTGACAAAACTAAGAACAGATGTTATGAAATTATCAAGCTCATTTGAAAACATTGATAGAAAAATTGCATTGGATGCACAAATTGCACAAAAAATGGGACAATTTATGGTTGCAGTAGAAAATTATCCGCAGCTTAAAGCTGACCAACCTATGATAACAGCTATGCAAACATATAACGAAGTAGAAGAACATATTGCAGCTGCAAGAAGATTCTACAACTCTGCCGCTAACGAACTCAAAAACGCAGTAGAAATATTCCCATCTTCATTCGTTGCAAGATTGATGAATATCAAAGCAGTAGATTTCTTTAAAGTCGCAGAAGCAGAAAGAAAACCAGTCAACGCAGCAGACTTCCTAAAATAGGTGCTACGCACGTAGACATTGGGTCGGCTACTTGATAAAGACGACAAGATTGTATTGACTCTACAGGCTCCGCCTCGAAGTGAAACTACAGGTTAGGCGTACACCCTCGCACCTTGTGGGAGAGGGAGGGGGCAAGGGGTTCTACGCACGTAGACATTAATCGGCTTTTATAAATGGAAAATTGAAAGTGGAAAATGAAAAATTATTTTAAAAATTTTGGAAAATATACTTTCAAGTAGGGCGCATTCCCTCTCCTCGGGGGAGGGCTAGGGAGGGGGTGAGAGGTTCTTCGCACGTAGATAATTGGTCGGCTTTTATAAATGGAAAATTGAAAGTAGAATGAACGAAAAGCTAGAAGGAATAAATCAATGACAGACGAAAAAACATATTCACAAATGCAAAAAGAATTTCAAGAAACTTATCACAAGAAATTATCACCATATTTGAAAAACCGAGATGATGAACGAATTAAAAAAAAGAAACTTGTCACGACTATAAAAATCTGTTTACTTTCTGCTGTCATCCTGTTTTTTATACTTACAAGATGCCTTGATATAACAATGATTATATTCTTACTCGGAGTTAGTTACATCATTGCTTATTTATTAAAAAAGCAATTTGAAAGAGAAATAAAACAAGAAATTATGCCATACATATGTAAATGTATAGGAAATTTAAGATGGACTGCCGGAGAATACACAGGAGATAAAAACATATTTACTAAATCTAATCTCATTTCCAGATATAACAGTTCTATCTTTGATGATATATTTAAGGGACATTTTAAAGATACAAATCTTGAAATTATCGAAGCAAAATTTTATATATCAGAAAACAATAGCAGCTCAATTCATCAAAATAATAGACATAATAGACACAATGAGCTATATAGACAAGGCAATTTTAGTATAAGAAAAAATAATAAAAATACTACTTTTTCAGGTGTCATAGTTAAACTTACTATGAATAAAAATTTTCAAGGTAACACAGTGATAAAACCGGACTCTATTGGGCATAAATCACCTTCATCCAAACTTAAACATACGACTCTTGAAGATGTTCAATTTGAAAAGAAATTTGATGTTTTCACTGACGATGAAGTTGAAGCAAGATATTTAATTACACCGTCATTCATGGAACGACTTAAAAACATGCAAGTTGCATTTAAAGCGGATAAAGTTTCTTGTGCTTTTTATGATAAATACTTGCTTGTAGGTTTAAACACAAAAGAAGATTTGTTCTCTATCGGAGATTTAAACCAACCATTAAATGATAATAAGCAATTTTTCATGATGTTTGAAGAAATTCTTTCAATAATCAAACTTATTGACCACTTCAAACTTGACCAGAAAATTGGAATGTAAAAATATGCCAGACGATAAAACATATACACAGATGCGAAATGAGTTTCAGGAAAAATTTTTCAAAGAAGTTTCACCAATAATTCGTCAATTTGAGCAAGAACGGATAAAAAATTTAATAATATCAATTGTTTTTACAATTATTTTTAGCATTCTTTGTGTTGCAATTTTTATGTTTACCGCATTAAAAATGAATACTGGTTTATTGCAAAATTGTTTAGGAATTGTGGGTTTTTATATTGGTTATCTTGCATTCGCCACGATTCCATATACAAAAAAATATTTTGAGAATTCTATAAAAAGTGAAATTATGCCATTAATTTGCTCTTGTTATGGCAATCTTACTTGGACAAATGATGAATATTATAGTGATAACATATTCTATGACTCAAATATTATTGTAAATCATCCACGATGGAACAGTAAATATGATGATATGTTTATAGGCTCTTATAAAGGTGTTGATTATGAAATTTTAGAACTTCTTTGGAAAAAAACTTCCAGCTCGGTTAAAATCGTTCAACACGATGGAATTCTTATTAAATTAAAAATGAATAAACCTTTCAAAGGGGAAACTTTTATAGAAAGCCATAAAAAGATTGTACGTGGTGGGCTTATGTCGGTATTATCTTATGAACATTTGAATTTAGAAAATAACGGCAAGATGAATCTGACAAAATTAGAAGATGTCGAATTTAACGAAAAATACGATATTTATACTGATGATGAAGTTGAAGCCAGATATTTATTGACAACATCTTTTATGCAAAGGTTAAAAACAATGAAAGTTGCATTTAGAGCAGACAAAATTAAATGTTCGTTTTATAAAGATTATTTGCTTATTGGATTGTTTACTAAAAAAGATTTGTTTTCCATTTGTTCACTTTTTAAACGAATAGATGAGCCTAAACAATTTTTTACAATGTATGAAGAAATAGTTTCCGTTATCAAACTTATTGACCACTTCAAACTTGACCAGAAAATAGGAATGTAGTTGCTTTAATTGATAAAATGTTTGATTTTGTGTAAAATAGTCTTATGGAAAATTTGGGACTATTTATTACTTTTGAAGGAGCGGATGGTTGCGGGAAAACCACACAAATAGAGCTCCTAAACAAATATTTACAAGAAAAAGGGTTTAAAACTCTTGTCACACGGGAACCTGGGGCAAAAGGTTTGGGCGAAAAATTAAGAGAGATTTTGCTAAATTATGATGGTGATGTTTCTCCTACTTGTGAATCGTTTTTATTCTTAGCAGATAGAGCGCAGCACGTTGATTGCATAATCAAGCCGGCTTTGAAAGAAGGAATAATTGTACTTTGTGACAGACACACAGATTCCACTGTCGCATATCAGGGTTATGGCAGACAACTTGATATTGAGCAAATTAAAAAATTAAATAATATTGCCGTTGGTGGTCTTAAGCCGGATTTAACAATTGTTTTTGATATTGACATAGAAACATCTATGCAGCGTGTCGGCTCTACTAAAGATCGTATGGAATCAGCAGGAATAGAATTCTTTAAACGTGTTAGAGATGGTTTTCTTGCAATAGCTAAAGAAGAACCTAGTCGTGTCAAAGTAATAAATTCTGCTGACACAATTGAAAATATTCATAAACAGGTTGTAAAATTGGTGGAAGAAAAAAATGGCTAATTTACAAGAACTTGAACAACGAGTAGTTAATAACAAAAAGAATATTGATTTTGTAGCTCTCAATAAGGAACTTGCTGAACTTGAAGCAAAACTTCAAAGTCCGGAAGTTTGGTCTAATCAGAATTTAGCGTCAGAATTGGGACAAAAATCCAGAGAAATTAAAGAAACTCTAGAAATGTTTGAACATTGGGATAATCTTATTGATGACGCTAAAGCTGCATACGAAATAGGAGATAGTGAACTAATTCAAGAAAGTGAAAACGAACTTGTTAAGCTTGAAAAAGAGTTAGATAAATACGATGTTCAAAAAATGCTTTCCGGTGAATATGATGAAGCGGATGCCTTTTTAACAATAAATGCAGGAGCGGGTGGAACTGACGCTCAAGATTGGGCAAATATGCTGCTTAGAATGTATACTCGCTGGGCAGAATCAAAGGGCTGGAAAGTTGAATTAATTGATAAATCAGACGGCGAAGAAGCCGGAATAAAATCTGCAACAATCAAAATAACCGGAAAATATGCTTACGGCTACGCAAAAGCCGAAAAAGGTGTTCATCGTCTTGTCAGGATTTCTCCTTTCAATGCAAACGGCAAAAGACAAACCAGCTTTGCATCGTGTGAAGTTTCTCCAATTATTCCTGATTATGAAAAAACAATTACAATACCACCGGAGGATATTGAAGTTGACACTATGCGTTCCGGCGGTGCAGGCGGTCAAAACGTAAACAAAGTTGAAACTGCGGTAAGAATTTTACACAAACCAACCGGTATTGTTATTAAATGCCAACAAGAGCGCTCACAGCTCCAAAACAAAGAAAACGCAATGCAAATGCTTGCTTCTAAATTATTAGAATTGCGTCAAAGAGAACACGAGAAAAAACTTGCAGAACTTAAAGGTGAAAATTTTGATATCAATTTCGGTTCTCAAATCCGCTCTTACGTTTTCCATCCATACAAGATGGTTAAAGACCATAGAACAGGCTTTGAAGTTGGAAATGTTGATGCCGTTATGGATGGCGATTTGGACGGCTTTATTGAAGCATATTTGAAAGCATAAAATCTCATACATTTAGTTGATTACATTTATCATAAAATATATGATAATGGTGTAAAATAGTAGGGGAGATTAGGGCCTTATGTTTAATAATATCAACAATAATAGTGGATTTTCTTATGGTAACTCGCAACTTAACAATGCGAGCAATGTTATTAATCTTGCTTCTATTAGAGCAAATCTCCAAAAGAGCGGTTATGCCTCATCTCCTTATGTAGATAGTAGCGAAATATCTTCTAACGCAATGCAATTATTCCAAAAAGATATGGATATAAAAAAGTTTACAGAAATTGCAACAAGTAATCAGGAAGATAAATCATATATTGAAAGAGTGCAAAAGCTTTTCTCCGAAGGTGTTGTAGATGTTTTTGAAGATGATGTTTTGAAAGAACTTGTTAATAATCAAAAATTATGGGATGATTTAAACAAATAAATGTGGTAGAATACCCATATGGTATCGTCTGATTATTATATACAAGATAATTCTGATTTAGAAACAAAAACACTTGAAGCTGCAAAAGTACATTACAATAACGGCAAATACAATGAAGCTTTAAGGCTTTATTTAAGTATGCTTAATACGAGCATCTCTTACAAATTGTATTATGAAATCGGGCGCTGTTATTACAAACTTAATGATTTTTTACCGGCAGAAGAATATTTTAAAAAATCAATTGCTCTCGAAAGTTTAAAAAACTCTTCATATCTGTATCTTGGAAATATTTATTACAAACGTATGGATTTAAAAAATGCAATCGAGAATTGGGCAGGAGCGTATGCAAACAAGCCTGATGATGAGGCAGTATGCTTAAATTTAGCAACTTCTTATTTTTCTAAAGGAATGAAATTTCAATCAGTTTTTTATTACGAAAAATATTTAAAATATGCAAAAGAAAAAGGAAACTCTTATTCTACGATTAAGAGTAGCATTGATAAGTGTAATGAAATCGGAAATGATTTTCTTAGAAAAGCACGCCAAGCGATTTCTTCCAAGAATAACAAAACCGCAATCGAATACTTAACTTTTGCAGCAAAAAACCTTCCGGTAAGTTTTGATATAAACCACTTATTGGGGAAAGCTTATCTGGAAGAAAATGATTATATGCACGCACTAATTTATTTAAAACAGGCACTTGCACTCGATAATAAATCACTCGATGTTTTGCAAAAATTAGCCTCTGTTTATATAAACCTTGGTGATTTTACGGCAGCATATTGCACAATGCGAAGATTACTGCCGCTTGTAATTCACAATCAGCCGGAATATTTAAAAACAATTAAAATCATTAAAGAACTTGATAATTCTTTTGATAGCGAAAGCTATTACGGTCATAGAGATTGGGCGCTCACTTATGATAGTGAAAATAATTACCATATGGCACTAATTGAATACGAAAATTGCATAATTCTACAAGACAGCCTTATTGAAGAATACGGTGATAGAATCGAAAGACTGAAATCATACATCAATCCGGAAGAAAGAATAATTAAAGTTTGCATGCAAAAAGGCAGTGAATTCTATAATAACAGAGATTTTAGAACTGCAAACAGATATTTTTCAAAAGTTTTACTTATGTCTAATAGAAATTCTCAAGAATATAAATTTGCAAAATCACGAGTTACGGATGTTTAAAAAATTAAAAAAACTGTTTTACCTTCACATATTAAGAAAAAAATATTATAGAGTCGGAGCTTGCAAGGCTTGCGGACGTTGTTGTCAAAAAATTTACGTTAAGCATAAGAAAGTTATACAAACAGAAGAAGAATTTGAACGACTCCAAAAACTTCACCCTTTTTATACATATCTAAAAATTGTAGATAAAGATGAAACAGGACTTGTTTTTGAATGTACGAATTTGGATAAAGAAACGCACAAATGCAAAATTCACAAAAAACGTCCCGGAATTTGCAGACGCTACCCGCAAGAAGAACTTTTTGCTATGGGCGGAACACTTGCGAATGATTGCGGCTATCGACTTGAGCCGATTGAGAGTTTTGATGATGTGTTTAAGAAAATTTCTAAAAAGAAAAAAATATAGTATAATAACCTTATGAATAATTTTTTAATTACAGGTTTCAATTTTGATGGCTATCACGGCTCCATGATGCATATTTGCGAATTAGCAGAATATTTAACTCGCAACAATTTCAAAGTTTATATTGCCACATGCGAAATAAACAATAGTATAAAAAAAGAGATTGAAACAAATAGTAATGTTAAAATATATTTTTTTAATAATCTGCCGCTAAATCAAGAATATAAATATGTATTAGCTTATCACGAACCTATTTTAAGTTTCCTAATTAAAAAAGGTTTAAAATTCAAACACCTTGGTATTGGTTGTTTATCATACTCCATTAAAGGTCTTGAAATGCCAAGTTTATTAGCAACAATGAATTTCCCAACATTTGTTTGCAGTAAAGAAATCGCAAGAGCATTACAAAAAGACTTTAATATACACAAAACAATAGTTTTTCCGAATTTCATTCCACAAAACTTTTTAAATTTATCAATAAAAAAACCAGAAAAATTAAAAAAGATTGCTATTATATCGAATCATGTTCCTGAAGAACTCTTATTAACTAAAAATTTATTAGAAAATGATGGTTTTTTGGTAAATATTTATGGGAAAAACTATAATTATCAAAAAATTACACCTAAATTATTATTACAATATGACTTAATTATCACAATTGGTAAAACTGTACAATACGGATTTGCCCTTAAAAAACCCGTTTTCAATTATGATAAATTTGGCGGTTGTGGTTATATTAATAAAACTAACTTTACAGAAGCTGAATATTATAATTTTTCTGGCAGAAATCATACCACAAAGAGGACTCCATTAGAATTAAAATCTGAAATTATAAACGGATATGACAATGCGCTACAAGACATTGATGAGATTTATAATATATCTATAAAAAAATATAGTGTTAACAATTTAATTCCAAAACTTCTATATGAACTTGACAAATCAAACAATAAACCGAACAATACGCCTGAATGGAAAATATATCAAGAACGTTGTTACCAATATGGTTTAGATATTATTTCACATAAAGATTTTCAAAAAATTTGCTTTCCTTACATTTTAAATAACTATAAAATTTATAAATTAATAAATAAAATTACATTTGGACTAGTTTTCAAAAATAAAACTAAAAATGCAAAATTTGTAATTGACATTCTTAATAAAACATAAAAACTACTTAATTTTTTTATAAATTATGCATCTTATAAATTTAAAATAATAAGCAATTTGCAATACAATAAGACAAATATTATCAGACACAATCAAATAAAAACTTTTAAAACTTAGGAGCTTCAACTTCTTCTATCATTTTGAAAATTTGATAGATTTCATCGTAGCTCATGCCTTCATTATTTTGTACAGAAAAACACCCTGATTCTGCGCAGAAATACATCACGTTTACCAGCTCTTCATTCCCTCTAATATTTACTACAACTGTATTAGGAAGAGTGTATTCTTTATTCACAGGATATTTGTTATAATCACCACTGCAATCACCGCCATTAGTTTCGTCCATCGTTTTTCTTACAGTTACAATTCTATTTTTATCCAACGGGAAACGAACTTCAAAAACATTTTTCATTGCTCTAATTTCATACCCTTTTGGATTAAGTCCAAAATTAAATCCGGCAATATTTCGAGCCTCATTTGCATTTATTCCGCAATCACACCAAGGATTGGGCATACCAATCGGTTTTTCTGCTTCGCAAGCACAAAACATAATAGAAGAACAAATAATTAGATTTATTAAAAATATTTTCTTCATAATTTCCCCCTTTACCCCTCTTTACGTTTTTCGCCGTAGCTATAAAGAGCATAGATTAATAATCCGATTAAAAGCCAGATTCCAAAATACAAAGCAGATGTTGCTTTAGCACTGAATTTGCAATACATCAAGCCTAAGCAGGTTAAAATACCAAATATCGGGAACCAAGGACAGAATGGAACTTTGAACGGACGTTCTCTTGTCGGTTCTGTTTTTCTTAGAATCAAAACTGCTATACAAATTACAATAAACGAAGTAAAAGTACCAAAGTTACATAATTCTGCTGAGATGTTTAAATCCATAAACAAAGCACAAACTATTACCATTAATCCGGATATCCAAGTTAAAATATGAGGGGTTTGAAATTTTTTGTGTACTCTGTTCAATGATTTTGGCAAGAAATTATCTCTACTCATAGCAAAAAGAATTCTAGTCGTACCCAACTGATAAATCAATAATACAGAAGTTAAAGCACACAAAGCACCCATCGAAATCAAGCCTGCATACCAGTTCATTCCAATAAATCTCATCGCATGTGCTAGAGGTGCTTGTGTATCAATCGCACCTAATGGAACTATACCTGTCAATACTAACGCAGCACAAACATACAAAATTGTACAAATAGCTAACGTCCCCATAATTGCTATAGGTAAATCTTTTTGAGGATTTTTTGTTTCTTCAGCCGCCGTAGAAATCGCATCAAAACCAATATAAGCAAAAAAGATTACAAATGCTCCGGTGAAAATACCTTCCAAACCATTTGGTGCAAACGGAACCCAGTTTTCCGGCTTTACGTAAAATGCACCCACTACAATGAATGATAAAATAATAAACATATTCACGCCAACCATTATTGTAGCAACTCTTGTTGATTCTTTTACACCTTTTACCAACAAAATTGTTAAAATCAACACAATCATAATTGCCGGAATATTAATTGCAATAGGGATTTCGAACCCGAATGGCAAATGCAAAAACGGCATAACATTATGCGGATTCCAATCATATTTATTACAAATTTCGTACATTGTTCTGTAGTCGTTTCTTAACCATAAAGGACAATTTATAATAAATGCAGGAAGAATATGTTTGAAACCTTTTAAAAACTGAACAAAATAACCTGTCCACGCACTTGCAACAGTAATATTACCGATAGCGTATTCTAACATTAAAATCCAGCCGACCATCCAAGCCATAAATTCGCCCATTGTAGCATAAGTATAAGTATAAGCACTACCCGCTACCGGTATCATTGAGGCGATTTCAGAGTATGATAAAGCTGAAAATACACTTGCAACCGCTGCTAAAATCATAGATAATGCAACCGCTGTTCCTGCACCTGCACCATCAGAACTTCCAACAATTGCACTACCAATAATGGTAAAAATACCTGTTCCAACTACCGCACCAATACCCAATACAATTAGGTCAAATACGTTTAATGTCTTTTTTAAACCCGAATTTGAACCTGCGTCAATAAGTTCCTGAGGGCTTTTTTTACTTAATATATTATTTAATACTGTATTCAATTTCATCTTTATCCGCTATTTCTTTATTTTCTGCTAATGCTTCCGCTTTTCTATTCTTTTTGTAACCATAAGATGCATAAATAATAGCACCCATAATTACCCAAACTACAAATAATTCTGTTGATAATTTTGCTGACTCACCTTTTGCAATCATCATAGAAAAAATCATCAAACCACCGCAACATAAAATTCCTGCAAGTGGAAACCAAGGACAGCAAGGAACTTTGAAAGGTCTTGGTCTATCAGGATCCATTTTTCTAAGAATCAAGATTGCAACACAAACGATAATAAATGATGTAAAAGTACCGAAGTTACAAAGTGATGCTGCAACATTCAAATCTAAAATAAGAGTACCTAAAATTCCCACAACACCTACAGTAATAGTCAAAATCATAGGAGTTTGAAATTTAGGGTGAATTTTTTGGAACACTCTTGGCAAGAAATTATCTCTGCTCATTGCGTACAATACTCTGGTTGCAGCCATGTGCATAACTAAAAGCACTGATGTTAAGCCCGCAAGTGAACCAACTGAAATTAAACCTGCAGCCCAGTTTTGATGAACAGCTGTCATTGCATAAGCCATAGGTGCTTTAAATAAACCTTCCGGAATCACTACACCACTAGTTGGTTGCATGCCGGTCAAGACAAGAGCAACAAGAACATACACAACAGTTGTTACAACTAATGAACCTAAAATACCGATTGGCAAATCTTTTTGAGGATTTTTACATTCTTCTGCAGCTGTCGCTAAGGCATCAAATCCAATGTATGCGAAGAATATAATAAACGCACCCATAAACAAACCTTCAAATCCGTTTGGTGCAAATGGTGTCCAATTTTCCGGACGTATAAAAAACATACCTGTAAGTACAAATAAAGCAATTACACCAAGTTTTACCGCTACCATTATACCTGCCATCTTAGCAGAATCTTTTGTACCCTTAACCAAGATAGCTGTAGTTATTGCAATCATAATAATTGCCGGTAAATTTATACAAAATGGAATACCTGCAAAATGAGGAATCACCGTATTTGCATCAAGTCCTTGTTGATTACAAACATTCACTGCTGAACGAAAATCATTAACCAACCAAACAGGAGGATTTACAAACCATGCCGGAAGTACTGTTGAAAAACCTTTTATAAACTGTAAAAAATGATTAGTCCAAGCACAAGCTACTGCAATAAATCCGATTGCATATTCTAACATCAAAATCCAACCAACAATCCAAGCTGCGAATTCACCTAAAGTTGCGAATGTATAAGTATAAGCACCACCTGCAACCGGTATCATTGTTGCAAATTCAGTGTAGCATAGTGCAGAAAATACGCAAGCAATTGCCGCTATGACCATTGATATAATTAAAGCCGGACCCGCTCCAGGGCTTGTACCATCCGGACTACCGGCAGCCGCTATCCCGACTACCGCAAATATACCTGAACCAATAATCGCACCGACACCTAAAATAATTAAATCCCAAACACCAAGTGTTTTTTCTAAACCACCTTTGGCGGCATTCGCAATCGCATCATCAAGATTTTTGCGAGTAAACATTTTTGTTAGTAAATTTTTAATTGTCATTCGGTGTCCTTTCTCAATTTCTGCCCCTCGCTCCTTGTGGGAGAGGGAGTAGCTGTTAGCGAGACTACGTCGAGCATTACAGATACGGGTGAGGGGTAAAATACAAAATAATCCCCTCATCAGGGCTTTGCCCAGCTTCTCCCACAAGGGGCGAAGCATCAAAGCTCCATAATTAATGCTTTAAAAGTGGAAATCCAAGTTTTTCACGTTGTTCTACATATAATTTTGCAACAGCAGAAGCCATCGTTCTAACTCGATTAATAAAGTTGATACGTTCGTCTTTACTAATTACACCTCTTGCATCAAGAAGGTTAAATGTATGAGAACATTTTAATACGTAATCGTAAGCAGGAAGTACCAATTCCGCATTCACACAATTATCAACTTCTTTTTGATAAGCATCAAATAATTTGAATAATCTATCGGCATCAGAGTATTCAAAGTTATATTTAGATTGTTCAATCTCGTTTTGTAAGTAAATATCACCGTATTTAAGTTTGTTATTCCACATAATATCAAAAACGGATTCTTTGTTTTGGATATACATGGCAATTCTTTCTAAACCATAAGTGATCTCTAAAGCAACAGGCTTAACTTCTAAACCACCAACTTGTTGGAAATATGTGAACTGAGTAATTTCCATACCGTCCAACCAAACTTCCCAACCTACACCGGCAGCACCAAGAGTTGGAGATTCCCAGTTGTCTTCTACAAATCTAACATCATGCTTAGATAAATCAATACCCATAGCTTCTAAGCTCTTTAAGTATAGCTCTTGAGCATTATCAGGAGATGGTTTCAAAATAACTTGGTATTGGAAATAGTGACCTAATCTGTTTGGGTTTTCACCATATCTTGCATCTGTAGGTCTTCTGCAAGGTTCTACCATCGCTGTTGACCAAGGTTCAGGTCCTAATGCTCTTAAGAATGTCGCAGGGTTCATTGTAGAAGCCCCTTTTTCTATATCATAAGGTTGTTGAATAATACAACCATAATCAGACCAAAATCTTGATAAATTAAGTATTAAATCTTGAAAGTTCAATGCCATTTATATTTTCCCACCATTCTATTGTACAATTTACACTTAAAAATTATACACTTAAAAGACAGAAATGAAAAGAGAATGAGAGAAAAATATAAATTTTTGTAACGAAAGCAATATAGATTTCTTTGGGAATTTTCGTGGCAATCCAAAAAATTAAAATAGGCTTACGAGCCAGACGACTGGATTGCTTCGCTCCCGCTCGCAATGACAAATTTTCACATTTCACTTTTGACTTACAAACACCGACAGTTATATCAATTTATCCACCTGAAGCTGGTTACGTAGTTGTCACCGTTGATATTACCTTTGATTTCTGCAATGAATTTACGGTATGCTTTGTTAGAAAGTTCTATCCCAGGGATTTTGTTAATTTTTGAAAGAATTTTTGTGTTGCCGGATAAATCAACCCCAGGAATTGCACTAAATAATGTATTCAATGATAAATTTCCAAGAGGTCCAAACATTGTAGAAATCTTTTTGGAGAGCATTCCGAGAACTTCCATTTCTGCATTAGCGGATGAAAAATTATAGCTACCACTGATAAATAGGCTTAAGTCCTTACCACGAGTTGCTATTTCAATATCATTAGCAATACCGTCTTTGATATCAATTGTTCCATAAATACTGGAGAAATCACCGGTTTTTAATGGAGTTATAATATCTATTACACTGTTTATAGATAAACTTGTAAGCCCGCCTTTGAGTAGGTTTCCTGCTTTTAGCAAATATTCAAGAGAACCTAGTTTTGGAATTCTGCCGTTTATTACATTAAAGCTTGTTTTTCCGTTTAATGTTTTCATACAATTATCAAAATCAGAACCGACACAAGATAATTTTGTATCACCGGTCAAATCTCCATACAGTTGATTATTCAAATCAAATAAGGCATAAGTAAGATCATTTGCGTTAATATCTTTTGCTTTTAGAACCAGACCTGTATGGTTGTTGTTCAAATTATAATTGAATGCACCATTTAGAATACCACTTGCGATATTGAATTTAAAATGACTCACATCCACAACCTGTTTTTCATTCAGAGAGGCTTTTGATTCAAAATCTGTAGCCACGATATTTCTAAGATGGATTGTATCTGCATACATATTGATATCTTTTACTACAAGAGAAGTAAGACTCAAGCCTTCAAACGTATCGAATGTTTGGAAATTTTCTACTTGTGAAAGCTTCAATTTTTCTGTTATATAATTCAAGTCCAAAAGTTTTGTATACAAATTTGCTTTTTCAACAAAATATGGTGTTGTTAATTTGTTTTTCAATACGGCTTCAACGCTAATATCATTACCTAACACTTCACCTTTTGAATACAAATCAATTGTTTTATCTTTGAACTTGAATGTAATATTTTTCATTGTTGTATCTAAAAATGGAATGTTCGTTTCAAAGATGTGAAAATCACCTATCAGTCTTGGATTAGAAAGTTTGCCGTTAAACCTTAAATCAGAAGTAAACTGACCTTGTTTTATGTTTGGTTTTCTAAATATTATGTTAAAAATTCTGGCATCAGTAGGATTTTGAGTCTTAACAATTAAATCGTGGAAGACTAAATCATCCTTGTAGACATCAATTCCGCCTCTTGCTTTAAGCATGTTTAATCTTGTTTGGCGATTTCCAAGCGAAGATATTATTTTATCATACGAAAATTCTTTTATTCTAACCAAATTCTGTTTCTGAATTCTTGCATCAAAATTCATTACAATCGCATTTTCTATATCACCGACTGTTGCACCTAAGTGATATATGCTGGAATCCTTTGCCATATTGACTTCTGATTTAACATCAAAATTATCTTTCACACCCTTTGCACGCAATGTATAAACAATATCACCTTTAATTTTTACAGGATAAATCTGATTTTTATTGATATATTTATCTATAAAATCCTGTTTTGGTTTTGAATTAATATAAATATCAAATATTTGTTTTTTGAATATATCACTTACGGTACCATCAAGTAATATTGGCATATCATCCGCTAAGAGATTAATTTTATTGAGCTTTAGGGTATTATTTTTAACAATAAAACTACCATTTACTATTTTTATCGGCAACCCAATCGGGTTGTAAGATAAAGCGATACCGCCCAAATCAGAATAGGCATTGATTTTATTGTTATGTATTCTGCAATTCAGATTAATTTTTCCTTTATCAAAAGTAATATCCTTAAATTGTTGTGGAATTATAGAATACTGTTTCAAAAAATTCAAAGAGGTTAAATCAAAAGACTTGAGCTGCAAAATTCCGTTTACTCTTGGAGTAGAAGATACATTGTTTGCATCCATATTCACAACAAATGAACTATCAGTATTCAGAATGTTACCTTTAATATTTTCCACTTTCAATTTATCATTTTTTAAAGAAATAATACCACTTGAAAGTTTTAATTTATTTTCTGGTGTCACACCCAGAATTTTGGCTACAAAATTAACTTTGTTATACTCAACTTCGTCAATTCTACCTTTGTAAGATGCATCTACATTTAACAAAATATTTCCCATATCAGCATTTATGTCACCGACAAAAGGAAGAATGTCATTTAGGTTAAATTTTGGAATAGATAAAACTAAATCTCCAATATTATCCTTTACAACCGCTTTTGCGTGCAATAAAGATTCACCGATGTAAGCGTTTATATCAGCAGAAGCGTTATTGTTTTCAAAATCTATTATACCTTTTGTTTTTTCAACCTTAGCACCTTGCATTCCAAACGTATCGCCGAGTAGTTCAATTTGTCCTTTCGCAAAAAGATTTTCATTAAATCTAATATCTTCAATATCAATAATGGAACCGTAAACTTTAAGATTAAGATTTGATAATCCTTGAATAATATCTAGTTTTGGCAGCATTTTCTTTATATCATCAATCATTGTTGATGTTTGAATTGCTTTATAAAAATACCCCAATTCCTGATTTGTTGACTTTACATCAAAATCAAATTTCCCATATAGATTACAAATACCTTTTATTGAAAAGTCTTTACCGTTAACTAAGCCTTTGCTAGTCACAAACTCCGCATTTAGGTCGTTAAATTTTAATGTTGCATCAGCATCCGTCAGAATCATATCCGGAATTTCTTTAAAGAAAGTTCTAACGTTATAGAAATTCAATCCACCCCAAACGTGAGGAGTTTTTCTGTTTCCTTTAACTGTTATATCAATATTTCCCTGCCCTTTTACATCCATAATCGGCACTGGACCTATTATAAAATTTAAAATTTCATGGATAGGAATAATTTTTTCTTCTGCAGTTGCTAAATCGACATTTTTTGTACTCCAAATTCGCATATCAGCGTATTTTACATTATATAATTCTACACCGCCTTTTACCCAAACTCTTTCCAAACCACCGGCAGGAACATCGACATCAAAGTTAATATATCTACCGGTAAATTCCAATTTTACAACAGCACCAGCAGCATTCTTTATCGGCTTAATTAAAATCCCGTTATTAATAAATGCATCTCCAACAACATCCGGTTCAAAAACATCACCCTTGACGGTAAAATTTGCAATCGCATCGCCGTAAAATTTATAATGTTTTAATTTATACACATTGAATTCTTCCACGACAATAGGCGGAAGCATATCTACAATATCTTCAACTTTGGATTTATCCAAACGAACTGCCAAATCCAGCATTGTGGCTGATTTATCCAAGTAATTTTTTATAGAACCACTTATTGAAGAATGAATATTTTTTGAATTTATATCAATATTATCAAAATCAATAGATTTACTGGTAATGGTAAAATTAGAATTGATATCCAATTTTGTTGGGAATTTTATAGATTTAGCTTCATCCTTCATAATTACTGCAAAATTATTGAATTCTGCAGCCAAATTCTTTTTATCAACTTTAATATTAATAATTCCCTTTATATCCACAAAATCATTTGGCAAATATTGTCTTAAATAATCTCCCAAAGGCGCAATATCAAAATTATCAAAAGAGATATCTACAACACTTCTTTTCACATCATTGCGTTTTGGCAAATACAAATTCACATTCGCTTCCGAAACAGAATTTTGAATATCCAATTCGCTCAACAATGTTAACTTTAAAGCTCTTGCATTCTTTTTGTAATAAATATCATGTGCAGAATATTTAACCGGATTAGCTAAATTTGGTTGTCTTATTGTTACGTCAACGTTATTTACCTGAATTTTATTACATCTGACTTTTAATTTTCTTATATCCTTGAAAAAGTCTTTATCAAGCTGTAATTCTTTTTTCAAAACGGAATTTGCTACAATTTTGTCCGCATAAACATCATTTACATGTAACCTTCCTGTTAACAAAGGCAGCAATCTTATTGAAACAGAGAAATTGTCAATCTTAGTATAGTCATCAGTATCCTTTAGTCTTACATTAATTTCTTGTGCCTTAAATTTTGCTATCGGAATAACATTCAAATACAATTGCGGTTTTTTAACATCAATTTCATAATCAGAGTTGTAGGTGATATTTTCGCATACTTGTGGAAGGGTTTTGGAAAAAATATATGGAACCCCCAATATCCAAACAGCATAAAAGCTCAACAGTATTACTATATATTTATTGTTAAAGAAATTTCTCATTTTAATTACACTTATGATACCAATAAAATTACGAGTTGTAAATAATTGGCGGTTTAAAAAAAATTATGATATAATTTTTACGTGAGAGATTTATTTAAGATATTAGTAGTTGGGATAATTATGTTTGCTGCTCCGTGCGCTTTTGCGGAACAGTATAAAGTGCTTGTTATTCCTGATAACATTGTAACTGAAAATGAGGCGGTTGATTCTTATATCTATAATGCAACTTCGGAATTTTTTGCAAACGAAGTTATTAATATACTTAACCAAACAGATTACATAAAATCACCAACTGTAAGTGAAGAAAGAAAACTGCTTAAAAGTAACGCTTCTACTATGATTCCGGCAAAAAACCTCACTACAAGATTTAGAACATCCTACAACATTGATTTTGTACAACTTAAAAAAATTACCACAAAATCACAAGCACGCTATGCGCTTTTAATAACTTCTGCAATTGATTCTGAAAACTATATTTTAAGAAGAACATTTTGGGATTTTGTAAACATTCCAGGAGCAACGGTCGTTGATCCTGCGTACAAAATCAATACTTATGCAGCTTTAGTAGACACACAAAACAATACCGTTTTATGGTCAAATACTTTTTACAAAACAATCAGCGTAGTTGAAAACAGAATCATAACAAGAGGTCCTTCTCCTCAAACTGAACAACTTTCAAGAATAAGAGATTATTCCAGAATGCTTTGTCCGGAAATCGCACAAAATGTTCAGTTAAAAGTATTGCCACCTCAAACATACAACAAAGAATCCAATCAGATTTATTATGATATGGGTAACTTTGATAATGTGTTTACTAAAAAATACAGAAGATGGCATAAAGAAGGCAAAAAAGATTATGCTGTTGCAAAATCAAGAGTAGATGCTCAAATTGCAAACACAAAAGAAAAGATTAACGATACAAAAGAGAAAACAAAATCCAGATACCAACAATTCAAAGAAAATAGAGCACAACGTGCACAAGAAAAAGCTCTTCAAAAACAGTTGGAAGTAAAGGCAGAACCAGTAATAGAAAGTAATTCTGCTGTGAAACAAACTGTTCAAGAAAATAACGTTCAGAATATAAACTACAAAAAGAATTTAGATAATCAAAGCCTGTACACTCCGATTAATATTCAAAGAACAAGAAAAAATAATCTTTACGGCAACTTTGACAACACTCGTCCTCCACTTAGAGATTACAACTAATTAATAGTGTCCCTTACGGGCTAATACTCTTTGCACTTTACTTTCAAACTTGTAATTATACTTACCAGCTTGTAAGTGTGATGTAATACCTTCCCTAAAAAGGGAAGGAGTGCAACCATCCTTATTAGGGAGGTCGCAGTCGTGTGAACGTTAGTGAACTACGAATGCGGTGAGGGGGGGGGGGATCT
>OIYO01000228.1_pt1 | contig 55997 bp, 41 predicted proteins | sample 1588191 | NCBI WGS metagenome assembly OIYO01 (sample SAMN03283275) | human gut metagenome | biome: human-associated habitat; material: feces | host: Homo sapiens | place: Peru | collected 2012 | reverse complement strand
ACCTGTGACCCTCTGCTTGTAAGGCAGATGCTCTCCCAGCTGAGCTATGCTCCCAAGTCCTGTACTGCTCCCGATGCACAGAGCCTTTCGCCAGCTCAGTGACCTTTGCACCACAGCCAAGTGGTGTCTGCGCGGGGTTCTTCGGTCGAACCGCGGCGACATGGATTATTATATCATCCTTTGGCGGCGCTGTCAAGAGGGAAAATGCAAAAAATTTGGGTTTTTCGCAAGGCAAGGCAGCGTCTCAAGGGTCGAAATGTAAATTCCGCCGTTTTTCGTGGACTTTCGCGCGGGGGTATGGTATGATAGGAAGTGCAAACCTGAAGGAGGTTGTTACAATGAAGCGAATCATTGCGCTGCTTCTGGCCGCGCTGCTGATGGTCTCCTGTGCGCTGGCAGATGCTGCCTTGCGCGGCTACGACGCCAAATCCGGCTATGTTTATGTTGCGCTGGGGCAGTGCCCGCAGGATGCGGACGGCGGCATCGAGCCGATTGTCTGGCGCGTGCTGAGCGTTGAGGACGGCAGAGCGTATCTGCTGAGCGAATATGTGCTGGCGGCGCGCCCCATCCACAGCGATTATCAGGAGTACGCCAACAAGCCCACCAACAAGAAGAAGCCCGGCTTCAACGGCGACTTCACCCAAACCGAAATGAGCCGCTACCTCTGCGGTGATTTCGCCCAGAACTGCTTCACGGACGACGAGCGTGCCATGCTGACCCCGGATGACACGTTCGGGCTGTTTTTCCTCGCCAGCGACGCGGATTTGAAGAACAAGGCGTATGGCTTCACCAGCAATGAAAGCCGCAAGGCGTGGGGTACACCCTACGCGCTGGCGAACGGGCTATTCAAGTACGGCAGTCAGCGCGGCGGTCACTCCCCCTACTGGACGCGCTCCCAGTCCTCTTCCGACGCCCGCCACGCGCGGTGCATCAAGTCCAAGGGCGAGTTGGGGCGCATCAACGTCATCACGCTGGACGAGGGAATGCGCCCCGCGTGCTATCTGTCCTTGAGCGCGAGCGAAATTTCCGGCGGCACGGGTACGCTGGATGATCCCTACACTTTCACCCTTATCCCGCCGACGGTGATGGAGGATTAACATGCGGAAAATAACCTGCCTGCTGCTGCTTCTTTGTCTTCTCCTCTCTTTCGCGCTGGCGGACAAGACCATCACCCTCACCTTCACTGGCGATATCACCCTTGGCGGCGAGGATTACCTGCGCACCGCCGAAGACAGCTTCTTTGCCGTCTATGACCGCGAAGGCGCGGGATACTTCCTCAAAAACTTCGCGGATTTCTTTGCCGAGGATGACCTGACCGTCGTCAATTTGGAGGGTGTGCTGACCAACAACAATGCTCTTTACCCGCGCGACAAGGGCAAAGGCGACGATGGCTACTGGTTCCGTGGGCCGACGGAGTACGCCAAGGTGCTTTCCGCCGCGAGCGTGGAAGTCGCGTCGCTGGCAAACAACCATGCGTTCGACTACGGCGCACAGGGCTTCCGCGATACGATTGCCGCTGTCGAGGCAGAGGGTCTCGGCTGGTTTGGCACATACAACAAAAACCGCGACCCCAAAACGGAAAAGTTCTACTTCTACACCAAGGACGGCGTGACCATCTGCCTGATGAGCCTGCTCTGGGACGACTACAACCCGCAAGACCCCAATGGCAACGGCGCGTATCTCCGCCAGCAGATTACGGAAATCAAGCAGTCTGGGCAGGCGGACGCGGTCATTGCCATCCTCCACGGCGGGCAAGAGTACGGCCGCCACCGCACTAAACCGCAGACCATCTTCACCAAAATGGCGATTTCCGCTGGGGCGGATCTGGTCATCTGCCACCACGCGCACGTCGTCATGGGCATGGATGTCATCAACAACCGCAGCGCGTTCTACTCGCTGGGTAATTTCTGCTTCGGCGGCAACCGCAAGGCGTATCAGGAGAACAAGAACCGTACCCCCGCCGTGCAGGACGCTGCGCCCGCGCTGATGCTTCGCGCCGTGCTGACGTTTGATGATGACGGCACTTACAAGGGGCAGCAAATCACCCTCTATCCCGTACAGACCACCGGCATTGACCGCGCAGCGGGCGAAACCGTGCAGGTGAACAACTATCAGCCGAAGTTCATCACCGGGCCTTTGGCGGCGCATGTGCTGCACCTGATGCAGATTGACATGAACTACGACGCCAGCAAAACGCCGAAGTACAGCAATGCCGAGTCCATCAACAAGACGCTTCGGGCGCTGGTGATAGCGCGCGAAGAAGAGCTTGCGGCGATGGATTCCTCCGAGGGCATGGAGGCGCTGACGCTCCCGTTCCTGCCGGCGGAAGCGGAATAAAGCCGCTCAACCCGCGGTAGAGTTCCGTGAAATCGCGATTTCGGGCATATCAACCGCTGGTTCGTGTGCAAAGCCTCTTTTCCGTGATAGAATGACTGCCTGAAGGGAGGTGCTTCCACATGAATCAGGAGAAAATCGGGAAGTTCATTGCGTCCTGCCGAAAAATGAAGCAGCGGGAAGAAGCTGCAAATCGGCGGATTCTTCAGCTGGAAAGAAAGCCGTCGTGATGGCACTGCATCGCGGCACAGCCCGCAAGATGACGTGTCCGTTCTGCGGAAAACGCGCCTATCATCAGAAGGTGCTTGCAAGGTAATTCTATTTCCGAATGCACCTGCGCCAGCTTATCTGAAAATAGGATAAAGGCAACAGGGTGTCAAGCGTTTTTGCTTGACACCCTGGATTTTTTTGTAATGCTTTTCACCCATTCGCCTGCGGCGGTCACTTCATGATCATCTCTTTGTCCGACGGCAGCGGTTTCAGCGGCGCGGACGGCAGCGTCTGATACCAGTATGCGCAGGAAGTATAGTCGTCGTACCGCGGTCCAGTCCATCCCATGTTGTCCAGCGTCATGCGAAATCCGGTTTCAAAGTGGATCGGGTCAGCGATGTGGAAGCGGTACAGCAGAAATCTCTGCTGACCGTTGTAAAATGCACGGTTATCACCGTAGATGGCATACATTCCGCTGTAAAGGCCGCTGTAAGTCTGATAGGATTTAATCTGAACATCATTTCCAAAGCCGTAGGAGCCGCAGAAATAATCCTCTGTGCCTGTATAGTGAATGGAAGGATATTTGTCATCGTCTATGTACATTCTGGCTTCGCCTTCCACCCAGCAGGTGTTGTTTCCGTTCATTCCGGTGGCCAGGGTCACGCCCACGAACTGACCTTTTCCCTGAATGCCATCGATAATGGTGTAGGAACGCCCCTTCTGAACGGGATGCTCCTGACGGTAGGAGGCGTGGAAATATCCGATCTCGTCAGGCACCTCACAGTGGCAGCCGGTAATGATATAATACAGGCTCTGATCCTTTTCGCCACGGTTTTCCATGGTGATTCGGCAGTGCTTTTTGAAAGGCATCTCCCAGTAGCAGTTCAGTCCCCGTCCGGGAGCCACCAAGATCTGTGCGGAATTGAGCACCGCATATTTTCCATCCCTGTCCACAAAATTCTCATCGTATGCGGTTCCGAAAAATGCGGAAATGGGAGCTTCCACGGAAGGATATTCGCAGTTGTCCCAGTACATGCGGATCACGAAGCTGTGTCCAACGTAGCCGGTAAACCAGATGCTCTGGATCATTCCGGGACCGTCGGTGTCCACCAGCGTCACCGTCTCCCCTGCGCGAATCGTCACGGTCGGACTGAGCTTGGTGCAGTCTCCTCCTTTGGAACCGCCCGCTCTGGCTCCTGTGGGATTTTCTGCGGAGAAAGCGAAGGTCTTTGCATTGCTGATCATGCAATACGGTTTCATAGGTCATACCTCCCTTGTTTTGACGTATCTTCACGATTCATTTTGTGGTTCTTCACAGAACGACATTCGTTACTGTCAGCGTTCCGGCTGTCACAAAAGGATACGGAGCTTCTTTCCCGTTTCCATTCTGCTTAATCACTGTGACAATATTATAGCATCTGTACAGTGACTGCGCAAGTCCATGAAAAGCGGGCATAGAAAAGAAAAAACTCCTGATGCCATGCTTTACTGCTCTCCTGCATATGCTTGACGCCGCTTCATTGCCGCGCGAAGCGGCATCTTTGACAGTCTGAATTGTACATCTGACAAAGGATATCATAGTTCCTTGCAAAATGCAGTCATGATAAAGAAATCGCCCGATGCGCAACCCATCATCACGCATCGAGCGATTTTTTCTATATGCAGTTATTCTTCCGGCAGCGGCGCAATCAGTTCGCGGTTGCACTTGCGGTAGAGCAGCAGGCAAATCGTCAGCGAGACGACTTCCGCAATCGGGAACGCCCACCAGATGGCGTTCGGACCGATGAAGGACAGCGCCCACGCCGCGGGCAGCAGCACAATCAGCTGGCGGCACAGGCTCATAATCAGGCTGTATGTGCCGCGGCCGACCGCCTGGAAGACCGTGCTGAGCGTAATGCCCGCCGCCGCAATCAGGAAGTGCGAGCAGATAATCCGCAGGGCGACGCAGCCTTCCGCCGTCAGCGCCTTGTCCGCCGAGGAGTCGAACGGCATCATCAGCAGGTTCGGCACAGTCAGGAACAGCAGTGCGCCAACCGCCATAATCACCAGCGCATACACAAGGCACACGCGGACGCACTCGTAGACGCGCTTTTTCTTCTGCGCACCGAAGTTGTAGCCCACAATCGGCACCATGCCGTTGCACAGCCCGAACACCGGCATAAAGACGAACGACTGGAGCTTGAAGTACACGCCCAAGACGTTGACGTAAATATCGCCGAAGCCCGCCAGAATCATGTTCATCAGCGTCGTGCAGACGGAGGAAATCGCCTGCATGATGGTGGACGGAATGCCGACGACGAGGATGTTCTGCACCGTCTTCCAATCGAAGCGGAAGCCCTCATGCGTCAGGCGCAGTTCGCGGTTGTTCGACTGATTCAGGCTGAAGCCGACGACGCAGCCCACTACCTGACCAATCACCGTCGCCACCGCCGCACCGGCGATGCCCATGTGGCAGAGGAAAATCAGAATCGGGTCGAGGACGATGTTCGTCACTGCGCCGGACAGCTGGGTAATCATCGACAGCTTCGTGTTGCCTGTCGCCTGCATCATGCGCTCAAAGCAGATGGACAGGAACTGCCCCAAACTGAGCGTGCAGACGATTTGCAGGTACTGCGTGCCCATTTCCAGCACTTCCGCTGACGGTTTCGTCATGCCGATATACGCGCGGGCGAAGAACAGCCCGACGATGACGAACAGCAGCCAGCCCGCAATCTCAATCAGGATGCCGTGGCGAGCCGCGTCGCGCGCCTCATGCGGGCGCTTTTCGCCAAGTCGGCGCGAAATCAGGCTGTTGATGCCCGTACCCATGCCGGTCGAAACGGCAATCATCAGCATCTGCATCGGCATGGCGAGGTTGACCGCCGTCAGCGCATCCTGCGAATACTGCCCGACGAAAATCGCATCGACGATATTATACAGTGCCTGCACCAGCATCGACACCATAATCGGCACGGACACCGTCGGCACGAGCTTGCGCATCTCCATCGTGCCCAGCATCCGGCTGCGTTCCGTGTTCTGCTGTTCCTGTTTTTCTGACATATTGCTTTCCTTTCCGTATTCATACTATTTCCGGATGAAAAGGCGCAAGCAAATGGCGCAGGTGAATCCGAAAATAGTATAAGTCCCTTGCGAAGCCGAGAGGAAAATGTCCCTCAGCCAAAGGTCTATTGTAGCAAAATTCGCCCTGTCCGTCAAGGGAAAATCCGCATTTTCCACCGCTTTTGCAAAAAAGAAAATTCCCTTTGCCCCCATCGTGATTTCGTGTTATAATCGCCGATGAAAGCAGTTGTTTTTCCGCTTGAAGGGAGGAATCCGCATGAGCGTCAAAATGCCCAAACCCGTCAGCAAAACAGAACTTTCTCGCCTGTACACACGGCTTGCCATCGACACCCATCATCGACTTGACAACAGCACCGCAGAAGGGCAAGCGCGTCTTGACCTCCTCCACCGTTTCTTTGATGCCTGTGCCAATCTTTATGGGACGATGACACTCTGGCACGCATGGGAGCTTTTTCAGCATGTTGAGCCGGAATTGACTGGCAAGAAAAAGATTCTCCGCAAGGATTTCTTTTCCTTTGCGGAAATTGTGCGCGTTGAAAAGCATGCCTATGTCATCATGCTGCTGCCTGACCTGTTCGAAGAGGAGACGTCCATCAGCATTCAGGATGCCGAGCTGGTTCATAGAATGCTGATTTGCCCGAACATTTGGGGCTTGAATGAGTATTACAAGCTGCTGAGCTATCAGGACGATAAGCTCTGTGTCGTTCCCGCACACGATGTGTTCTATGCGTATGCCGACCCGAATTATTTCTGGGAAACGCCAGAAGCGCGTTCGCTCCGCTTCTTTCTGGCAAACCTCCATGTCGCTCCGGACGCCAAAACCACTGCGCCCGACGGCACGCCTCTGCGCGGCAAGGCGTTGTCAGAGGTTGTATTCTGGACAAGAGATGACCACTGGGATTATGACGATTATAAGGCGGCGTGGCGCAAAAAAGCGGTTGCGGAAGAAGCAAACAGGCCCTATTTGCAGCGCATCATGGAAAAAATCCAGCGCGGGATTCTGCTGTCGTTTGTCTGCGATCAATTTTCTTACTATGTGGAGTTGCTTGAAGAAGCCGGCATTCAGTTTACCAAGCCACAGTTTGAAACATTCGCGAACCGCCTCTGTGAATTGAACAATCACAGTCATCTTTGGTCAAACTGCGGCGGTCAGCCTGTTGAAATGTACGGTGGGCTGGACAATGCGGAACTGGATGCAGCAGCGATTATGAAAACCATGCAGCTTGACCCCGATGGTTATTATCGCAATCCAGTCTTATCGCGCATCACGCCGAAGAAAAATGAGGATGGACAGGACTGAACGATCCGGAAACAGTATGCGGTATCGGCGAATTTTCTCCATGACAAACGCAGGAAAGTATGCTACAATAGACGCGGTAAACACACCAATTCACTCGACAAAGGAGGTACGCCCCATGCCGCGTACCCTATCCCCTGCTGCACGCATCGAGCGCAGCATCCTCTCCGATTTCCGCAAACCGCTCTGGCGGCCGTTTGTCCGCGGCATCAAGCAGTACAAAATGATTGCTCCCGGCGACCACATCGCTGTGTGCATTTCCGGCGGCAAGGACTCCATGCTGCTGGCGAAAATGATGCAGCTGCTGCAGCGCCACACCGACATTCCCTTCGAGACGGAGTTTCTCGTCATGGATCCCGGCTACAATGCTGAAAACCGCCAGCGTATCATCGACAATGCCGCCCTGATGGAAATCCCCATCCGCATTTTTGACAGCAGCATTTTCGAGACAACGAAAATCGCCGAGCGAAATCCCTGCTACCTCTGCGCCCGGATGCGCCGCGGTTTCCTTTACGACCGTGCGCAGGAAATGGGCTGCAACAAAATCGCACTTGGGCATCACTTCAACGATGTTGTGGAGACGACCGTTATGGGGATGTTCTACGGCGCCCAGCTGCAGGCCATGCTGCCGAAGCTGCACAGCCGCAATTTTCCCGGCATGGAGCTGATTCGCCCAATGTACTGCATCCATGAGGAGGATATCTGCGCTTGGCGCGATTTCAACGCCCTGCACTTTATCGCCTGCGCCTGCCGCCTGACCGAAGAGCGCGACAAAAGCGGCGATGGCATCGGCAACTCGAAGCGCGCGGAAATCAAGCAGCTGCTGAAAACGCTTCGGGAGACGAACCCCGATGTAGAGAAGAACGTCTTCAGCGCGATTCACGCCGTCAGTCTGGACACCATGCCGGGCTGGAAAATCGGCGAAAAGGAATACAGTTTCCTGGATGACTATGACAATTGGGAAGCAACGCACCGTCCGGCGGATAAGTAAACGAATACGGGTCAAGGGAAGCACATTCCCCTGACCCGTTTTTGTATAATACGACAAATGTACAAATTTCCGTTTTTGAACAAAATTTCAGCTCCCCAATGAAGCAGATTTTTGCTGCCATCAGGGAGCTGTTTGCTTATTCCGTTGCTTCCGGCACATCCGTCGGCTTCGGCACGTCCGTCGGCTTCGGCACATCCGTCGGTTCCGGCACATCCGTCGGTTCCGGCACATCCGTCGGCTTCGGCACATCCGTCGGTTCCGGCACCTCCGTCGGTTCCGGCACCTCCGTCGGTTCCGGCACCTCCGTCGGCTTCGGCGCGTCCGTCGGTTTCGGTGCTTCCGTCGGTTTCGGCGCTTCCGTCGGCTTCGGCGCTTCCGTTGGCTTCGGCGGATTCGTCGGCATCGGGGCTTTCGTCACTGCCGGCGCTTTCGTCGTTTCCGGGGGCTTTGTTGCTTCGGGCGCATCGGTCGCTTCCGCATCGTCGGGCTTGTCCAGCACCAGCGGTTCAAGCCCCAGCAAATCAGAAACCGTCACGAACTCGAATCCCGCGTCGCGCAGCATGGGAATCAGCGTTTTCAGGCACTCGTAGTCCACCATCCGCGCGTGATAGAGCAGAATCGAGCCGTTCTGGGTATCGCGGAACGCCTGATAAGGTTCGGTCTGCGCCACATCCCACAGGACGACTTTCTCCACGCCATGCGCATAGAAAATCGGCAGGAAGTTCTTCTCGGCGTTCATGTAGTGCCCGAACGGCGGGCGCAACAGCCGCAGCGGATAGTGGTAGCCCAGCACCTCGTCCACGCGCTCCTGCGACAGGCGCACCTGCGCATCCGCACTGGACTCGGAGTATTCCAGCAGTTGCGCGTGCTTCCATGTATGGCTGCCGAACTCATCGCCGTGTGCCAGCGCGTCTTCCCACAGTTCACGATCTTCCGCGCAGAACAGCTTGCCGACGATAAACCACGTCACCGGAAAATCAAGTTCAATGCTCAATTCGTGGATTTTATACACGGCATCCATGTTCCAGCCGTCATCCACCGTGATCGCGATTTTTTTGGATTCGCGGTCGCCGTGGCGGACGACGTAATCCTCCGGAATCGCAGCAAACGCCGTCTGCTGCACCAGCATCAGGCACAGCGCCAGCGACAGCAGACGCATCATGCGTTTCATCAGCAGCCCCTCCTTATTGCGGGTCGACGTAATTCGGTTCTTGCCAGATATACCAGTCCGTGCCGTCGGTCAGCATCGTAACCGTGCCGTCGCCGGAGAAGTAGAGCGCCGCGCCCGGCATATGGTTCTTCACCCAGCCCGCCGTCACCTTCGTGCTGAGGGCGGAGCGGTTGGGGACGAACAGCACCTGCGGCTGTGTCTGCTCCACGAAGCTGTCTGGAATCGTCGCCAGCCCGTGATGAGGCGCTTTGAGGATATCGCAGCGGAGTTTTTCGCCATACGTCGCGGCGTACCACTGCATCGTCTCGTTGTCAATATCGCCGGTCAGGAACGCCCGCGATTCCCCGAACTGCACCATGCAGGCAGCACTGCGGTTATTCTGCCCCGTTGGCAGGGGGCAGCGGAAAATCGTCAGCTTCGCGTTGCCCAGCGTCAATTCGTCGCCGTCGCCAATCTGCACATAGGGGATGTTCTTCGTCCCCGTCGCCTTGACCGCCTGCTGATGGTAGCCCTCTTCGTCCACATACGTCGTGGTATTGGGCGACAGGAACGCATCCACCTGATACAAATCGGAGTACATGAGGTAGATGAAGCCGTGCAGGTGGTCATCATCGCAGTGCGTGTTGAGCAGATACTTCAGCTCTGTGATGCCATATCCATCCAGCGTCGCATACACGCGCTTGCGATAGCGCCCCTCGCCGCTGTCCACCATCATGGCTTCCCCGCCGGATTGCAGCACCATTGCGTCTGAGCGGTTCGTGTCAATGCAGGTCAGGCGCAGCGTATCCTTCTCCGCCCAATCCGCCGGCACATCCGCTTCACTCTCCACCCGGTACACCTCCGCCTGCGCCGCGCCCAATCCCAGCGCCGCGCACAGCAGCATCAGCAGCAGTTTCCGTTTCATACGTTTTCCTTTCCACAAGGGAGTCTCTCCCTTGACCCTTCCGCGCGATTCGGTTGGTGACACTCTCATGCTGTGTCCGCGTGTTTATGCAGGATTTCGCTCCTGCGGGAGCGACCAGAGGGCATGAAAACAAACGAAGTTTGCGGTCGCCCTCTGGACTGCTTCGCATCCCCATCTAAGTTACTTGATTTTTGTCGAAACAAATTAGTTTGTGAACCTTTCGTTCCTTCAAGCAACTATACAAGCCAAGTAACATGGGTGTGCACACCGAAGGTTTCCAAAGGGCGACCGCAGACATTCGTCTGTTTTTATTGCCCTTTGGTCGCCTCCGCAGAGGCGAAATCCCTTTCCTTACTGCGCTTGCACCCACCCGCGGGCAACCGCAATCTCATACACCCCGTCCGCCATGCCTTCCGCCAGCCATTGCTGATACACCGGCGTCACCAGCAGATATTCCTCCGCCGGATTCGATAAATACCCCATCTCCACAAGGAAGCACATCATCTTCGCCCAGTTGTTGCCGACATAGTTGTCGTTCAGCCGTACCATACCCGTGGAGTTCGCCAGTGTCATTCCGACACGCGTTTTCATCGCGTCCAGCAGCTTCTGCCCCATTTCGCGGTAGGTGTCCGCATCCGCAACCGCTTTGGCATAGTCGCTGTTCAGCGGGCCGTAAACCTGTATGCCGCGCTTGCTGTGGTTGCTGGAGTTGTTGCAGTGCAGACGGAGCATAATCTGCGCGCCGCCCGCTTCCGCAATTTCGCAGCGTTCGATGTTCGTGTGGAACGTCGTTTGATCTTCGCGGGTCATGATGACGTTCGCGCCCTGCCGAAGCAGCTCGTCGCGCAGGAGCATTCCAATTTCCAGGCAGACAATGCTCTCGCGACGATTCGTCTTGGTTCCCTGCGCCATGCCGCCCTTGCCGCTGGTCGAACCGGACAGCCCCGGCCCAATCGGCTCATTGACGAAACGCCCGTTTTCCTGATGTCCCGCGTCAATGCAGACGGTCACGCCGCTCAAGCGCCCCTCCTGCCGCTGCGGCGCTTCCGGCGCCTGGTAGCCCTTGCGGACGGTTGCTTCTTTCTTCATGCTGCCCGATCCGTTTTTCACCTGCACAGTGAACTGCGTCCGCGCGAAGGTCAATTCACTGACGACGTCGCCCTCGTAATGCCCGTTTTCGTCCGGGTAAACTGGCTGGGTGACGGTCTGTTCCTTGCTTCGCCAGTAGAGGAGCATGTAGTCCGTCCCGGCGGCGTTGAACGCGTAGTGGAAGCCTTCCGGCGTTTCCGTCAGCACGAAATCCGTCACTTTCACGTTGCTTTTCCCGGTCGGCTTCTGATAATCCGCAGCCTTCGGAAGCGTCGTCGATGCTTTGCCGATGCTGCCCGTTGTACGCGCCGAGGTCAGCGCAACGCTCGTTTTGCCGCCCGCGCCGGAGTAGGCAAGGGAAACATCGCCCTCAAAATGCCCGTCCTCGCTGTACAGCATCATCCAGCCTTTTTCGGCAGGCGTTGCGTATTCGAGGATGACGAACGGGTCTTGCGCGCCCGCATCAAAGGCATAATGCAGCGCGTATTCCGATGCCGTAAGCGTGATGGACACGCCAGCCGCCTGTGCGGTCGTCGCGCAGAGCAGCGCCAGTACCGCGCAGAGCAGCAGCGGCAGCAGCCTTTTCATCTTTTTTTCCCTCCGTGTTCCTTTTTCCAGCGGCGAATCAGCTTCTGAATGCGTCCCCACGGTGTCCGCGACTTTTTCAGCGCCACCGCCGCATCCAGCGCCCCCTGCCGGTACAGATTGTTGTTCGGCTCGCGGCGAATCGCCTCGCGGTAGGACTGGTGCGCCGATTCATACTGTTCCAGCGCCATGAGCACTTTGCCCTGCATGGCATACCATGCGCTGTCGCGGGTAGATGCGCGCAGGAGCTGCCGCAATGCCGCTTCAGGATTGTCCTGCCGGAGCATCTTCGCCGCCAGCGTCAGCGCATCCTGCTGGTCAAGTTCGCGGTTGAAGGCAGCGGATGCCGTCGTCCGGTTGACCGCGAGCTTCATCGCTTCCTCATACGCCAGATTCAGCGTAATCATCTTTTCCTGCGCGGCTTTTCGTTCCGTTTCGTCCTGAAATTTATCAGGATGGCAAGTTTTTACCAATCTGCGATACGCCGCCCGCACCTGATCCGCGTCGGCAGACGCTTCCAACCCCAACACGCCAAATGGATTCCGCATCGCCAACACCTCCTGTTTGCTCTGCGGCTGTTGCTTCATTCAAAAGCCAGCAAGTTCCCCAGCGGAATCGAACAGCCCAGCGCCTGATACATCGGCACGTCGCAGTCCGCGCAGCCAACCGTCAGGGACGAAACGCCGCTTTCCTGATACGCAAACTGCACCAGCTGCCGGGCGATTCCCTTGTGACGGTATTCGGCGCGGATGTAAAAATCCTCAAACACGCCGCTGGGCTGATAGCAGAAGGTCGAGAACCCGACAGTGACAGAGCAGCAGCCAATCAGCCTGTCCTCATCCCAAGCGCCAAAGAAGAGAATCCGTCCCTTCGCAATCGCCGCACAGAGCCGCTCCTTGCAATCATCCTCCGGCGCATCTTCGCCGATTTCTGCTTTATACAGCGTTTGCAGTTCCCACAAGCTGTCCATCTCCGCAGCCGTGAGCTTGGAATAGTTCATTCGCATCCTCCGAAATTCAGCACTCGAACTTCTCGCGCGAAATTTCCGCGCCCAGCGAACGCAGCTTGTCCTCCAGATGCTCGTAGCCGCGGTCGATATACTCCGGCTCGTAGATTTCCGTCACGCCGCGCGCCATCAGGCCCGCAATCACCAGCGCCGCGCCCGCGCGCAGGTCGGTCGCCGTCACGGGCGCGCCGTACAATTCCGGCACACCCTCGATAATCGCCGTCGCGTTGTCCACGAATTGAACGTGTGCGCCCATATGCCCAATTTCGGTCAGATGCTTCAGCCGCGATTCAAAGATGGTTTCGCGGACGATGGACTGTCCCATCGCTGTCGTCAGCAGCGTACTCATCGGCTGCTGCAGGTCAGTCGGGAAGCCCGGATACACCTGCGTCTTGATGTTCACGCCGCGGTAGCCGCACAGCGTTCCGCGCACACGCAGGGTATCGTCGGATTCCGTCACGCGCGCGCCCATTTCCAGCAGCTTCGCCGACAGCGCTTCCATATGCGTCGGAATGCAGCCTGTCAGTTCCACATCGCCGTGCGTCGCCGCCGCCGCAATCATCAGCGTCCCCGTCTCAATCTGGTCAGGGATGACGGTGTAGTTTGCGCCGTGGAGATAATCGCGCCCGAAGATGCGGATAACATCCGTGCCCGCGCCCTTGACGCGCGCGCCCATCGAGTTCAGGAAGTTCGCCAAATCCACGACATGCGGCTCCTTGGCGGCATTGTAAATAATGGTCGTGCCGTGTGCCTTGGCTGCGGCAAGCATCACGTTAATCGTCGCGCCGACAGATACGCAGTCAAAAACAACGTCCGTGCCCGTCAGCACGTCCGCTTTCGCCTTGATGCGCCCGCCCATTTGTTCTACATTTGCGCCCAGCATCCGGAAGCCCTTGAGGTGCTGGTCAATCGGGCGCGACCCGATTTCGCATCCGCCGGGCTGGTATACCTCCGCCTGACCACGCCGCCCCAGCAGCGCACCCAGCAGGTAGTAGCTTGCGCGCAGGCGCTGCGAATCGCGGTAGGAGACCTGCCAGCCTTCCGCCGGGCGCGGGTCAACGGTCATGAAGCGGTTCGGCTCGTAATCCACCTTTGCGCCAAGGCTGCAAAGAATATCCACCAGCGCATGAACATCCGAAATATCCGGCAGATTCTCAATGGTGCATGGCTCGTCGCACAGCAGCGTCGCGGGAATGACCGCCACCGCCGTGTTTTTACCGCCGCTGATGTGTACCGTTCCCTGAAGCGCGTGACCGCCCGTGATGAGCATTCGTTCTTTCATGAACATGGTATCCGGCATAGTGCCGGCTCACCTCCTGCTGCAATGTTTCAAAACGGAGCAGCCTGCGCGCCCCGGTATATTCGCAAAGTGTCTGAACGCGGAATGTCCGCTAATGAACATTCCGTGGACATTTCATTATAGCATAGGAAGCGCATTTGTGCAACCTTCGCATTTTGAAAAAGTCCGGCAGCGCTTTTCCCCTTGACTTCACCGGCGTTTCGCGTTACAATTTCAGTGTAACGCAGGAGGTGTTTCCCTACATGGAACAAAGCATGGATTTGCCGCAGGGCTATCAGATACGACCGCTGACGACCGACGACCTTGACCAGTACAACGCCCTGCTTCGTTATGCCTTTCAGGTGACAGAGCAGGAACTGTTCGACACCGGCTGGAAGGACGAGGAAATCAAGCAGTCCAAGTGCCCCGTGCTCAAGCGCGCGGACGTGCTGGGCTGTTTTGACCGCGAAACCCTCATTTCACAGATTGCCGTCTACCCCTTGAAGGCGAATATCTACGACTCGGTGTACCCCATCGGGTTTGTCACCAGCGTCTGCACCTATCCGGAGTACACCGGACGCGGCATCATGAAGCGCCTGATGTACCAAGCGCTGGTACACATGCGGGAGCGCAAACAGCCCTTCGGGATGCTGTTCCCTTACTCCATCCCGCTCTACCGCCGCTTCGGCTGGGAAATCATCTCCAACAAAATCTCCTTCACCGTCAAGGACAGGCAGATTCCGTCCAAAGCAAAAGCGCCCGGCTATGTCCGCCGTGTCAACTGGGAGAACAAGGATTTTATGAACCTCCACACGCGCTTTGCCAGCAGCACCCACGGGTGTTTGTTCCGCAACTCGCTGGCGTGGGAGGAATACTGGCGCTGGGACGAGGATGACACCGTCGTCGCCGTCTACTACGACCAGCACGCTACCCCGATGGGCTACATGGTTTATCTCATCAAGGATGATATCATGCACATCAAGGAAATGATTTACATCAACCGCGAGGCGCATGAAGGCTTGTGGGAGTATATTCGCGCGCATGACTCGATGATTGACGAGGTGCGCGGCAATTCCTACTTCAACGAGCCGATTGCCTTTGAGATGGATGACGGCGACATCCGCGAGATGATTCGCCCGTACATCATGGGGCGCATCGTCGATGTGGAAGAGTTTTTACATCTCTACCACTGTTCGCCGGAGGAAAAAGGTGTCTGCTTCGATTTGGATATTGATGACGCCTTTCTGCCGTGGAACAACCGCCCGTTCCGCGTCTGGTTCGAGGGTGGGAACTGCACGCTGACCGACCGCGACCCGGATTACGAGCTGCGCATGAGCATCGCGACGCTCTCGACCCTGCTCATCGGCTACAAGACCGCCGCGAAATTAGCGCGCATCGGGCGTATCACAGGCTCTGACGAAGCGATTGCCCGTCTTGACCACGCGCTGCTGCATGAAGCCCCCTACATTTCCGACTACATCTGACCAACGTATCATGCGGCTGCGCTGGCAGTCGCATTTTTTGTAGGGTGGGGAGACGCAAGGGGCTTTGCCCCTTGACCCTTTTTCGCGATTGAGTTAGTTGCATCTACTTACTGGTTTCGCGTGCTTATTAGAGAAACCCCTGCGATTTCATTGCATTAGGAGGGATTTACGATGTTCATTTTCCTGCTCATCCTGTTTGTCTGCATCCTGCTGCTGCCCTCGTGCGCCCGCGCCGACGAATCCCCCGCCGCGCATCAGCGGCGCTCGCTGAAATCCCTCCACGACGCATTCGGCAGCGCCGCCAATTCCCAGTACGCCTATTCCATCGCGCACCGCCTCGCCACTGACCTCCATCTCCATAATAACGCCACCTACGGCGGTCGTCAGGCAGGCAGCGACGCGGAACACGCCGCGGCGGATTATCTCGCGGACGAAATGCGCCGCATCGGGCTGTCCGACGTCGAAAAGGCGGCGGCGAAGTGCGATAAGTGGCAGTTCAATGGCGCATCCTTCACCGTGAACGGCACGGAATACCCTGTTTATACCTACGCCACGGCATCCACCGCCCCTGAAGGCATCACCGCCCCGATTGTCTACGTCGGGCGCGGCACAATGTATGACTATGAGGGTGTGGATGTCAAGGGCAAAATCGTGCTGGTGGATATTGACCAGCGCGCCGACTGGTGGATTACTTACCCCATGCTGGAAGCGGAGCATCAGGGCGCGGCTGCGATTCTCGCGGCGAACGTCGGCGGCTTCGGGCAAGTCGCGGACGACGCGCTGAACAGTCAGGATATCTGCGGCCCGACGAGCATCCCAACCTGCTCCATCGGCGTTCGCGCAAGCCGTGAAATCCGCGCGCAATTGCCGCACGGCACTGTACTGGGAACGCTGAAGGTGGATAACACCGTTGAAATCGGCAAGGGAACGACCTACAACGTCACCGGGCGCATCCGCGGCAAGTCCTCCGAATTCCAGATTCTCCTCGGCGGTCACTATGACACGCACTTCTGGGGCTTTCAGGATGACTGCTGTGCCGCCGGGCTGGTGCTGGCCGCCGCAAAAGCCATGCTGGACATCGGTTTCGAGCCGGAGAATGACATCGTGTTCTGCCTGCACGGCGCAGAGGAATGGGGATCGAGCTACACGCAGTTCGACTGGACAGTCGGCGCGTGGGAAATGATTAACACCCTGCACCCGGAGTGGGTCGGCAAAACGCTGGCGTTCCTGAATTTCGAGCTGCCCGCATATGAGTTCGCGACGTACACCACAACCTATTCCGCGCCGGAAATGTTTTCACTCCTGCGAACCTTCACCACGCGCTACCCCTACGCGCCCAAGCCGCAGGGCTGCTTCCCGGACGGCGTACTGACCGAAGGCTATCAGACCTACACCTATTCCGATGATTTCTCCTACTACGCGGCAGGCGTTCCATCCACGGTCAACGGCTTCCTGCTGCAAAAGGACATGGAACACGTTCACCCGTTCTACATCGACTATTACCATACGCAGTATGATACACCCGACACCTACAACGACGCGGTGATGGCGTTCAACCTGCGTTATTACGGCGCACTGGCGATTTACATCGACCAGATGCCCGCCTTGCAGCTGGATTTCACCGCGCAGTATACACGCCTGAAAGATGCGCTGGATGCGGACATTTTTGCGCAGTCCGGCGCGGATGCTGCTTTGTATCGCAGCGTTGTCGAATCTCTTCTGCCGCCCGCACAGGCATTGAAAACGCGCATCGACACCCTGAACGCGCGCTATCTTGCCGCGGATGAAGCCGGTGATATTGCCGAAATGACTCGCCTGCGTCAGGCGGGCCGCCCGCTGATTCGCAAGGTGCTGAACGCCTTCCGCTACTGCCAGAAGTACCTCTTGGGCTTGATGTACGAGCGCCCGATTGTGCCGCATCAGGCCCCGCAGGAGACCATTGCCCTGTGCCAGCACATCATTGACTGCTTGCTGCGCCACGACCCGGCAACGGCTGTTGACCAATATGTTGCGACGGTTAATAACTGCCTGGAAAGCTACTCCATTTATTTCTCGCCCGCGGTGATTGATACGCTGAATGATATGAACTGGGGCGCGGGAAATCAGGATAATTTGTACTTTGGGACGAATATCAACTTTGATAAGGCGGAAGTTGAGGAAGCATCAAGGAGCGTATATCAGCGGCGCGCGGAGATTGGCGGGGATTTTGCGAAGGAAATTCGGGTGTATCGGGATGCAATTGACATGGAGAAGAAGAAGCTGCGCGCGGATGTGCACAAGGAAACCGAGGCAATCGGCTGGTTAAAGGACTTGCTGGGGTAAAAGGCGTCCAAGGGCTCTCCGATTTCTTTAAGCACTCCTATGTTCCTGCTCTTTTTATGCCGCCTGTCATTGATGGAGGTAGAAAAACAGCAAGCCGAGCCTTTTCGCTCAGCTTGCTGTTTTATATTGTTCCCGCAAGAAAAAAAGCCGCCGATAAATTCGAGCGTTAAACTTATACTCCGCTTTCCGAGCTTCTTCCGGCATGAAAGTCTCCATAAGCAGTATACACCTTCAGGCGGTTTTTTCTGCGCAGTGCAAAATCACTTTTTTTCCGGTAGACGCTCAAACGCCATTCGCGCCCCATTCCGGCACTGAATCACGCCGCAGTACCGAAACCCGAACCGCTCAATCTGCCGCTGCATCGGAAGATTCTGCGCATGGGTGTCAATTCGCAAGTGCGGCTGCATCGCCATCGCGAACGCCATCACCTCGGCAAACACGCCCCGATGTGTCCCGTCCGACGCAACGCGATGAATCGTCGCATACGGGCGGTCAGACAGCCACGCGCCGTCAATCTCCGCATACGTCGGGTCATCCCCGGTCAGGAACGCGAACGCGCCGTAAATCCCCGTATCATCTGCCAGAACATGCAATCCGCCGCGCGCCATATCGCCGCGAAGCACCTCGTCCGTCGGATACCCCGGCTCCCACTGGTTCGGATTGCCCTGCGCTGCCATATACGCGCGCGCGGCATCAAACACGCGCCGCATTTCCGGCAGATCCGCCTCTGTCGCCCGTCGAATCATGGGTTGACCTCCTGCAAGATGTTTTCGGAGATGATTATAGCGCATTGAAGGGAGCGTGTCAAATCGAGGGGAATGCAAGTACAGCGCATCTTGCCATTCCCGCGCGGATTGCGAAAGACCCGAGTGTTCCGGGATACAAAAACCTTGACGAGCTTTTTGCGGCATTGAAAAAGTGATGGGCGCATATCATCGTGAAGAGAGCGGCATGGGCTGCCTTCTTTTGGTGTCGGGGGACGGGTTGTTCGGAATATAACCGCAAAAGCTGCTATATTTATGAAGTTTTTCGGAGTATAATCGCAAAAATGTTTGACTTGCCCCTCATTTTAGGATATACTACCCTTATCGGAGGTGATTTTTGTGATTGATAGACCCTTATATATGGACAAAATCATGGCGTACACCGATACGCCGTTTGTGAAGATTCTCACCGGCGTGCGCCGCTGCGGGAAATCCACCATTCTCAAAATGATTATGGAGCGCCTGAAAACGGAGCGGCATATTCCCGACGAGCGCATCATCAGCTGCCGCTACGATTCGATGGAATATGTGGATTTGACCGCAAAGGACATGTATGACCAGCTGAAATCCCGCCTGTCAACAGAAGGGAAAACGTACTTGTTCCTTGACGAAGTGCAGGAAATCGAGGGATGGGAGCGGGTCGTAAATTCGCTGGCGTCCGATTTTGATGTGGACTTGTATGTCACCGGCTCGAATTCCCGCATGATGTCCTCCGAAATCGCCACTTACCTGACCGGGCGGTATATCTCCTTCCGCATTTTCACGCTGTCTTTCGGCGAATATCTGATGTTCAAGCGGCAGTATGCGCCCGTCGGCGACGCAAAAACAGAGCTGGCGAACTATGTCCGTCTCGGCGGATTTCCGGCGACGCATCTGCAAGCCTATTCGCAGGAGGAAGTCTACACCATCGTGCGCGATATTTACAATTCCACAATTTTTTCCGACATCGTCCGCCGCAGTCAAATCAGAAAAATCGACCAGTTGGAACGTATCGTCAAATACACCTTCAACAACGTCGGCAACACATTCTCCGCGAAGTCCATTGCCGACTATCTGAAATCGGAGCATCGTTCGCTGGACAACGAAACAGTTTACAACTACTTGGAGAAGCTCGAAAAGGCGTACCTGCTGCACCGCTGCATCCGCTATGACTTGCAGGGGCGCGAGCTCTTGAAGACGCAGGAGAAATTCTATCTGGCGGATGTCGCCCTGCGGTACAGCGTGCTGGGTTATGACGCGGACAGCGTCGCCGCCAGCTTGGAAAACATCGTCTATCTGGAACTTTGCCGCCGCGGGTACACAGTCAACGTGGGCAAAACCGACGGCGGCGAAATCGACTTTGTTGCAGAGCGGCAGAACGAAAGGCTCTACGTTCAGGTCACGCAGGAAATCCGCTCGGAAAAGACCGCCAAGCGGGAGTATGAGCGGCTGCTGGAAATCCACGACAACTACCCCAAATATGTACTCACCACAGATGCGTTTGCGGGCGGCAACTATCAGGGCATCCGCACCATGCACATTGCGGATTTTCTGCTCAGCACGGAATACTGATGACCTCATTCCTTTTATTTGTTCACAAAAAGTTTTCAAAAAAACCTCTTGACAAACGGGAGAAAATGAATACAATAGAGTCTGACGAAAGTCAAAGAAAGTCAAACCCTCGGAAGGAGGTTTGGTTATGAACACGAACCAGTTCACCCAGAAAACGATGGAAGCTCTCCAGCGCGCCCAACAAATCGCGGTGGAATATCAGCACATGCAGGTGGATGAGGAGCATATGCTGCTCTCCCTGACGGAAGATGCGAAGGCGCTCATCCCGCAGCTGCTGACCCGGTGCGGCATCAGCGTGGATGCTTTCCGTGCCGCGCTGAATGATGCGCTGTCCCGGATTCCGCGCGTGTCCGGCCCCGGCCGCGAAGCAGACAAGGTTTATATTTCCCCGGACTTCGAGAAAGCCCTGCTGGAGGCGGAAAACCGCGCCAAGCAGATGAAGGACGAGTACCTCTCCGTTGAGCATGTTTTCCTCGGCATCGCGTCGAAGCCGAACGCCCACGTCAAGGAAATTCTGACCCGCATGGGCTACGACGAGAAGAAGTTCCTGAAGGAGCTGTCCGGCGTGCGCGGCGCAACCCGCGTGACCACCGACAACCCGGAGGAAACGTATGACGCGCTGAAGAAGTACGGCTCTGACCTTGTGGAGATGGCGCGGCAGCACAAGCTCGACCCGGTTATCGGCCGTGACAGCGAAATCCGCAACGTCATCCGTATTCTGAGCCGGAAGACGAAGAATAACCCGGTGCTGATTGGCGAACCGGGTGTCGGCAAAACAGCAATCGCCGAAGGACTGGCGCAGCGAATCGTGCGCGGCGACGTGCCGGATTCGCTCAAGGACAAGACCATTTTCTCGCTGGATATGGGCAGCCTGATTGCCGGCGCGAAGTTCCGCGGCGAGTTCGAAGAGCGCTTGAAGGCGGTGCTTGCGGAAATCAAGCGCAGCGAAGGGCGCATCCTGCTGTTCATTGATGAGCTGCACACGATTGTCGGCGCAGGCAAGGCGGACGGCGCCATGGACGCTGGCAACCTCTTGAAGCCGATGCTGGCGCGCGGCGAGCTGCACTGCATCGGTGCGACGACGCTGAATGAATACCGCCAGTATATCGAGAAGGACGCCGCCTTGGAGCGCCGTTTCCAGCCGGTCATGGTGGGCGAACCGTCCGTCGAGGACACGATTGCCATCCTGCGCGGCCTGAAGGAGCGCTACGAGGTGTTCCACGGCGTGAAGATTCAGGACAACGCCCTGATTGCCGCCGCGACGCTCTCGAACCGCTACATCACCGACCGCTTCCTGCCCGACAAGGCAATTGACCTTGTGGATGAAGCGTGTGCCATGATTCGCACCGAAATCGACTCCATGCCGACAGAGATGGACGACATCAACCGCCACATCATGCAGCTGGAAATTGAGGAAGCAGCGCTGAAGAAGGACGACGACGAGCTGACCAAGGCGCGTCTGGCAGAAGTTCAGAAGGAGCTGGCGGAACAGCGCGACGAGTTCAACCAGATGAAGGCGAAGTGGGAAAGCGAAAAGAACGCCATCACGAAGGTGAACAAGCTGCGCGAGGAAATCGAGCGCGTGAACGCCGAAATGGAGCGCGCCGAGCGTCAGTATGACCTGAACAAGGCAGCAGAACTGAAGTACGGCGAGCTGCCGAAGCTCAAGAAGGAGCTGGCGGCGGAGGAAGCCATCGCCGAGAAGTCCAAGGGCGAGGACAGCCTGCTGCGCGACAAGGTGACGGAGGAGGAAATCGCCCGAATCGTCGGCCGCTGGACAGGCATCCCGGTGGCGAAGCTGATGGAGGGCGAACGCGAGAAGCTGCTTCACCTCGAGGATACGCTGCATCAGCGCGTCATCGGGCAGGATGAAGCCGTCAAGCGCGTGAGCGAAGCCATCCTGCGCTCCCGTGCGGGCATCCAAGACCCGAACCGTCCGCTGGGCAGCTTCCTGTTCTTAGGTCCGACCGGCGTCGGCAAGACCGAGCTGGCAAAGGCACTTGCGCAAGCGCTGTTTGACGACGAAAAGAACATGGTGCGTATCGACATGAGCGAATACATGGAGAAATTCAGCGTATCGCGTCTGATTGGCGCACCTCCCGGATATGTCGGCTATGACGAGGGCGGTCAGCTGACCGAAGCCGTCCGCCGCCATCCGTACTCCGTCGTGCTGTTCGACGAAGTCGAGAAGGCGCACCCGGATGTGTTCAACGTCCTGCTGCAAGTGCTCGACGACGGCCGAATCACCGACAGTCAGGGTCGCACGGTGGACTTCAAGAACACCATCCTCATTATGACGAGCAACCTCGGCAGCGAATACATCCTGAACGGCATCGCGAACGACGACATTACGCCCGAAGCGCGCGCGCAGGTCGATGCGCTGCTGAAGACGCATTTCCGTCCGGAGTTCCTGAACCGTATTGACGAAATTGTGTACTACAAGCCGCTGACGAAGGAGCAGATCAGCAAGATTGTGCTGCTGATGCTGGACAGCCTGAACAAGCGTCTGGCGGATCGTCAGCTGAAGGTGGAGCTGACCGACGCGGCGATGAATGCCGTGATTGATCAGGGCTTTGACCCGGTCTACGGTGCGCGTCCGCTGAAGCGGTTCATTCAGTCGAAGATTGAGACGCTGGTGGCAAAGCATATTATTGCCGCGGATGTGAAGCCGGGCGATACGCTGACCATCGACGTAAATGAGAATGGCGAACTTTATATGCGCTGGTGATGGGGGAAAAATGAACCGCGCGGTCTGTGGAAACATAGACCGCGCGGTTTTTAGGTTAAGGATAGGAGGATATTGGCGCGACCGACCAGTATGGGAAACGATTTGTTTTCCCGATGCTGGTCTTTTTTGTTGCAAGAGGTTTCGCCTCTGCGGAGGCGAGTCGGGGGCTTTGCGGTCGCCCCCGACTCCCCTTCGCACTGCACTTCCATGTTTCTTGATTTTTCTCGTTGCAGGGGGAATCGCGCCTGCGGAGGCGACAAGGGGGCTTGCCGATCGCCCCTTGACCCTTTCGGTTCGCACTACCGTAGTTGGTTTTTTATCGTTGCAAGGAGAATTGCATCCTCAACATCGCAGCGAAAACCATTATAGAGATAGCAAGAGGCTTTTCCCCTCACTTCTCCATCTCCATCACCCTCCGCTTAAACACCGCACGCCCGTGGTTCTTCTTGTCCGTGCGGAAGAGGCTCAGCGTCTTTTCCAGCACCGCAATGTCAATCGGCTTGGAGAGGTGCATGTCCATGCCCGCATCCAAGCTCTGCTGAATGTCGTCCGCAAAGGCGTTCGCGGTCATGGCGATAATCGGAATCGTCCGCCCGACGGGATTGTCGCTGGCACGGAGGGCGCGCGTCGCTTCGTAGCCGTTCATCACGGGCATCTGCACGTCCATCAGGATAACGTCGTAGTCGCTGGGGCGGACGTGGTCGAACGCCTCCACCAGCTGCTTGCCGTCGCTGTAAATCGTGCAGGTTGCGCCCTGCATGTGCAGCAGCTCCTCCAGAATTTCCGCATTCAGCGGATTGTCCTCCGCGCAGAGCAGCCGCATCCCATTCAGCACCGACGTGCCGTCCGCGTTCCCGATATTGCCGAATTCCGTACGCAGTTTCGCCATCTCGTTCTCCAGATTGGAGAGGAAGAACGGCAGCGGCACAAAGCCGTCCAGTCCGCAGGCGCTGATGATATCCAGCACTTCCTCGCGCTGCCCCGCCTGCATACAGAATACGAAAATCGGCTTCCCGGCGGCCTCGCGCATCTGGCGAACCAGAGGGCGCAGCATCTCCGGCGCGCGGTACTGGCAGGACAAAAGCACTACGTCCACATCCTCCTGCCGCAGGATGCTCACCGCGTCTTCAGGGCGCTCGACCGCCTCCGCCGTCACGGGTGTGTGTTCCAGCGCATCCTGCACGTCCGCCACGCGCCCCGGCGCATAGCCCACCATCAGCAGATGGCAGTCCTTCACCGTGTGCGCGCGGTCGTCCGCCTGTGCGTCCACCTTGAACTCCAGCAGCACTTCAAAGCAGCTGCCTTCGCCCGGCGCACTCTCGACGTTAATCACGCCGCCCATCATGTCCACAATGCTCTTGGTTATCGCCATGCCCAGCCCGGTACCCTGCACCTTGTTCGTCACGGAATCTTCCGCGCGGGTGAACACGTCGAACAGGTGCTTCTGGAACTCCTCCGTCATGCCGATGCCGTTGTCCTTGACCACAAACGCATATTTCACATACGAATGCCCGCTGCGGGACACCTCGCGCACGTCAAAGCTGATTTCGCCGCCCTGCTGGGTATACTTGACCGCGTTGGAGAGGATGTTCAGCAGCACCTGCCGCAGACGGGTCGCGTCGCCGATGAAATTCTCGTGGTGAATCTGGCTCGCGCGGACGATAAAGTGCTGCCCGCGCTGGCGCGTCTGCGGGCGGATGATGGCTTCAATCTGATCAATCTGCTCAGCAAGATTGACTTCATCCATGCGCAGCGTCACCGCGCCGCTCTCGATTTTGGACATGTCCAGCACGTCATTGATCAGCCCCAACAGATGCTCGCTGGATGTGTGCAGCTTGTCGATATACGCCTGCAGCTTCTCCGGATTGTTCAGGTCGTGCTGCATCAGGTTCGTCAAGCCGATGATGGCGTTCATGGGTGTGCGGATGTCATGGCTCATATTCGTCAGGAACGCCGTCTTGGATACGTTGGCGGATTCCGCCAGTTTCAGCGCATCCACCGCTGCCTGACGCGCCCGATCCAGCTCCGCGTTCGCCTGTGCAAGCGCCTGCGCGTTCTCCGTCTCCACGGCGTAGCGCTCCCGGTTCTGCATCGCCGTCAACAGGAAGTACATTGCCCCCACCGTCAGCAGCATCAAGACGAAGAACGCAATGTTGACTATCAGCGTAATCGAATCCACCATTGCGCGCGCACCGGCAGCGACCTCCACCCCCGGCACAAGGAACAGCATCGTCCAGTCGCATCCGGTTAGGCGCTTCATGCACAAGAAATACTGTGTTTTGTCCACCAGCACATCGGTGCAGGTAAAATGATTGTCAGATGCTTCAAGTTCCGTCAGACAGTTATCAAAATTGCCCGCGTGCGGGTAGCGGAGCGTCCGCAGCGCCGGATAGATGTTCCGTCCCAGAAAGTTGATGTTCTCATCCGCCGCGTCGGAATACATCTTCACGCCGTCGCTGATGACAACATAGGTGCTGTTCTGCGTGTGAAATGCACTGCTGCGGAAGAACGGCGTCAGGCTGCTCATGCCCTTGAGCAGCACCAAATGCGTGATGCGGATGCTTCTTTCCCCCGCCGCAACCGTCAGCGGCTGCATGATGGGCAGGGAAAAGACCATTTGATTTTCATCGCCGCCCCTGCCGCGAATAAGGAAACACTGTCGCCCCATCATGCCAAGCGTATCGGCAAACTCGCAGGGCATCCGCTCTCCCGCCGCGTTAATCAGGTTTCCGCTTTCGTCAATCGCAAGGAATCGCAGGGCGCTGTCCTGCGGCGTCAGCTGATACTGTGTCGCTTGAAGCAGCTGCACGAGTGCCTCCTGTGTCGTCGGGGCATAGAAAGCTACGGCACTATCCATTACGGTCAAGAAATCCCACTGCTGTTCCAGCGTGATGGAGAGCTTCTCGTACATTTGCGACGTAATTTCCGTCAGCTGATTCTGGCTTTCGCGGTAGAGTTCTTCGCGCGTATAGCGGGTGAAAAAGCGCATCCCAAAGGAAATGAACGCAAATAAAACAACGCCGACCAGCACCAGCATCGGCAGTTTGCTGTGGGTCAGGCGCTGGCGAATCGACGCTTTCGCAGCCTTCATGCGCTCATCCCCCTGCGTCATGTGTTTTCCGCGCCTCCAAACGGGCACTGCCGCTTTTTCCCGCAGCGCCCGTGCAGATAGATGGACAATATCATCTTTATTATACCATTGAGGACATTTCATGTCAAGGCACAAAGAAGCGGCGATGTTCATTTTCCACCGCCGCCGAGGGATTATTCCGTCCAGCTGTACACCCATTCGCCCTGCTGGTTGATATACCCGCGTTGGGTCGTGCCGTCGTCCTGCTCGACCACAACATACGCCAATGCGCCGACAAAATCCACCGCATACGAAATCGGCAGCGTCGTCAGCAATTCGCCGCGCTCGTTGATGTAATTGTACAGCCCGGTTTCCGGGTCTTGCACCAGCAGGACGCCGGAGAAGTAGTGGTCATTCATCGGCAGTTTTTCCGGCAGCCACCATTTCGCTTCGCTGATGATTTCACCCTGCATGTTCACCACGCCGCAACGATAATTGTCCCCAGTGTGCGTCTTATAGATGCACAAGCCGTTTCTCTCCGGTTTCCAAAACTCCACGAGATTCTCAATTTGCAACGTGAACAGTTCGCCCTGCTCGACGTGGCACATCGTCAGTCCGCCGTTTTCCGCCGGAAGCACATAATAGCCGTTCTGCGTATGCCGGTCATACGGTGCGCACGTGCGCATCAGCACATTGCCTGCGTGGTCGATGATGCCCCATTCCTCCTCGGAAAATTTCACTGCCGCATAGCCACCGCTGAAATCCTCCGCCTCCGCAAACTGCGGCGCAATCACCACTTCGCAAGCCGTGTTGCAGTAGCCGACCCGCCCGTTTTCGTCCTCCACCGCAATCAGTCCTTCGCTGACGCAGGGGTCATATATATTTGCAAACTGCATTCCGTCCGGCAGCGGCGTTTCCTCCCCTGCTTCATTCAGCAGATAGCATTCCTGAATGACATAGTTTTCATCCTCCGTGTAAACCGCCGCGTAGCCCTCGCAGAAATTCGCACCCCTATCATAAGCCCCGTAGCGGTAGGGAATCACCAGCTCGCCCGTGTCGCGGCTGGCATAGCCCCACCGGTCGTAGTAATCGACATTCGCCACGGCAATCAGGCGGCTGTCCGAAGCCCATTCGCGCACGAGTGCCCATTGCAGTCCGCTGTATACCCCGTTGGTTGGGTCAAAAAAGCCCGCTCTTTGGTCTATTTCCGATTCCGCACCGTAATATTCCATGACAATCCAAACATTGCTGAAATAATCAACCAGTGGATCTTCCGTATCTTCCAGCAGTCGAATTTCACCCGTCCGGCTGACAAACCCCTGCTTGCCGCCTATCTGAATCCACGCATAATCCTCTACAAAATTCGACGCATCATCAAACTGCGGCGCAATCACCCAATTCCCCGCCTCGTCGATATGCCCCCACAAGCCGTTGTCGCCCTTCGCGGCGTACAGACACCCTTCCGCCGACGCACAGCCCAGCAGCATCAGCAGGCACAGCAGCCCGCACAGCAATTTCTTCATGCTTTTCGCTCCTTATTCCGTCCAGCTGTACACCCATTCGCCCTGCTGGTTGATGTAGCCGCAGCGGGTCGTGCCGTCGTCCTGCTCCATTCCTACATACGCCAGCTTGCCGTAGAACTGCGTCACAAAGCTGAATTGCAGCGGAATCGCCAATTCGCCGCTTTCGTCGAGATACCCTGCCAGCCTCGTGCCGTCTATATCGTACACTGCCTGCAAGCCCGACGGGAAATACACGTCCGGCTGGTCGTATTCCGGGAATGTCCACTTCGCTTCGCTGATGATTTCGCCCTGCATGTTCACCCAGCCGCAGCGGCGCTGTCGTCCCTTCTCCACGACGTACATGCACAAGCCGTTTTCTTCCGGCGGCCACAGCCACACGATATTTTCGCCTTGCAGGGTGAACAGCTCCTCGCCCGCCACGCTGTACATCGTGAAGCTGTGTTCGCCCGTCGGCAGCACATAGCATCCATGCCGGATCTGGTCCGTCGTGCGCATCACGACGTTCCCCGTTTGGTCGATGACACCGCAAGTGCCGTCGGTCAATTCAACCTCCGCATAGCCATCCTCAAACTCGAAGGTATACGCGAACTGCGGTTCAATCACCACTTCACCACTCGTATTGCAATAGCCGTATAAGCCGTTTTCGTCCACCACCGCAAACAGCCCGCCGCTAATCACGGTATCGCAGCTCGCCGCATTGATGCCCTCCGGCAGGGGATATTCCTTCCCCGTTTCGTCCAGCAGCAGCGTCTGCACAATGTTGTAATCATCATCTAAGAATGTGACAACGGCGTACCCATCATAAAAATTGGAACCCATGTTGTCCGAATCATACTTCGCCGGAATCACCAGCTCGCCCGTGTCTCGGCTGACATAGCCACACTTCCAGTTTTCATCCGTCACGGGAATCAGTCGGCTGTCCGAACACCAGATTCTCACCTGCTGCCACTTCAAGCCGCTGTAAACGCCGCTCTGCACATCAAAGAAGCCTTCCAGACATTCCGTGCCGAGACTGTTTTTCCCCGTCGCCTCCTTGTATAGCAGCCAAATGCCCGTTTCGCGTCCACCGTAATAGTAGCCGTCATAGCCGCTGTCTGCCACTACATTCTCATCCAGCAGCAGCACAATTTCGCCGTCACGGTTCGCGAACCCCTCCCGGTCGCCCTGCTGAATCCACGCATAATTGCCCCGGAAGTCGCTCGCATCATCGAATTTCGGCGGAATCACCCAATTTCCCGCCTCGTCGATATGCCCCCACAAGCCGTTGTCGCCCTTTGCGGCATATAAATACCCTTCCGCCGACGCGCAGCCCAGCAGCATCAGCAGGCACAGCAGCCCGCACAGCAATTTCTTCATGTGTTTTCCCTCCTATGGTGATTTCTGCCTTCATGATACCAGCCTTGCGCCCGTTTCGCAAGCGCTCCGGCGCAATTGTTACAATTCAAAAGGCAGGGAGAACGAATCCCCCTGCCCATATTGATTGGTTACTCCGCCAGCAGCGGCGCGACAAGCCCTTCCAGCACCGTCAGCGTCACCGACCCGACCTTGTTGTACACGATTTTCCCGTCCGCATCGACAATCACCGTCATCGGCAGCTGCGTCGAGCCGCCCAGCGACTTAATCACCGCGCCCGTCTTGTCCAGCGCGAACGGCATATTCAGGTTCTCCTTCGCGAGGAACTTGTCCACATCGTCCGTCACGAGGTTCGAGTGAATCGCTACCAGCGAGATTTCGTCGCCGTACTCCGCGTACAGCTCCGCAAAATACGGCAGCTCCGCCACGCACGGCGTGCACCACGTCGCCCAGAAGTTGATGACCGTCACTTTCCCCTTCTGCGCCGACAGCGTGAATTCGCCGCCTTCTTCCCCGTACAGCGGAACCGTGAAGTCCGGGCACTTCATCCCGACTTCGTAGCCTACGGGCGTGTCGTCCTCCGGCGCTGCTGTGGCTTCGGGCGCAAGCGTTTCCGTCGCGGCGGGCTGACTTGTCGGCTCGGCTGCGGCATCGTCCTTGTTTACCTGCCACATCACCACGCCTAACACCACCAGCGCCGCCGTCCACGCCGCCATCACGCGGATGCGGCGGTTCGTGCGCTTTTTGTTGTCTTCCGGTTTCATCGGCTGCACTTCGTTCGCTTTCAGCGTAATTTTGCCCATTTTCATGCTGATGGCCTTCGTCGGGCAAACGTCCACGCACGATGCGCAGTGGATGCACTCATGGTCGCCCACATGCCGAATATCCATCTTGCAGTGCGCCACGCAGCGCCCGCAGTTCGTGCATTTGCTTTTCTCGACCTTCACGCCGAGAATCGACACACGCGCGAACAGCCCGTAAATCGCCCCCAGCGGGCAGAGAAAGCGGCAGAACGCGCGGTAGAAGAACACGCACGCCAGCAGAATCGCCACCATGATGACGAATTTGCGCGTAAAGAGGATGTTGAGGATGGAGAACTTGCCCGCATTGACCGGGTTCGCCAGCAAGCCCATTGCGCCCTCGAACGTCCCCGCCGGGCAGATGTACTTGCAGAATCCCGGCACGGGATACTGCTGCAAGCTGTACGCCAGCGGGATGATGACCACGAACACCGCCAGCAGGACGTATTTGAGATACGACAGCGCATGGGTGAAGCGGCTTTTCTTCACCTTCGGCGTCGGAATCTTGTAGAACAATTCCTGAATCAGCCCCAGCGGACAGAGCCAGCCGCAGATAGTGCGCCCCAAAATCAGCCCGTAGAGCATCAGAATGCCCAGAACGTAGTACGGCGCGCGCTTATCCGAGGACGCCAGCGCGTTTTGCAGCGCCCCCAGCGGACACGCGCCAATCGCGCCCGGACAGGAGTAGCAGTTGAACCCCGGCACGCAAAAGTTCTTGATGCTGCCGGTGTAAATGTCGCCCTTGATGAATCCCTTCACATAGGCGTTGTAGAGCAGGGCGGCGTAGACCTGTATGAGCCGCCGGGTGGTGGGCTTATGGGCGCTCCACCATGCCGCAAATTTCTTAGCCAAGGCCGATACACTCCGTACAAATATTGATTGCCTTCACCAGCACATCGAACATGCCGCCGTTCATCACACCCAGCACAATCAGCGCCACCGCAGCAGCAGCGATGACCACGCGGATGACATTCCTGCCCGTCGTCTTTTCTGAAGCGGCTGCATCCGCCTTGCGCTTCGGGGCGCTCCTGCGCAGTTCCAGTTCCTTCGTCAGCAGGCGGAAATTCCACTGCTCAGCCGCCATCAGGAGGATGAACGCCAGCCCAATCCACGGGAACGTGTCAATCGCCATCTGGCGCACGACGACTTCCAAATCACGCGAGGCAAAATTCGACCAGTCCAGCAGGAATCGCCCTGCCATGCCCCCGCAAATCAAGCACAGAATCGCCGCGCCGCACCATACGCTGATGCGCTGTTTCTTCACTTTGCGGATTTCGTCCGTCTCCTCCGTCCGCGCGCGCAGCATCAGCAGCTGATTCTCCACCGGCGCGCGAAGCGATTCCTTCTGTTCCGGCTTTCCGGCGACGATGTTCGCCGCCAGCAGCGCCAGAAAGACCCACACGCTCCACGCAATCGAAGCGAAGTGCGCCATGACAATTTCCCGGCTGTAAATATCGTGAATCCGCAGCCCGTTTTCGCCCATGTTTTCCGCCGCGATGCCCTCATGATAGATGGTCACGCACTGCCAAATCAGCAGCGCCGCCATCAGCACCGTCGCCGCGCTCAGCAGCCACTGAAGCATTGTGCGCACCGAGCGTTTGCTCTCTGCCTTCATTCCGCGTTCCTCCCACTTTGCCGGGCGCGCAGTACGCCCGGAACGCTACTGGCTCCATTATAGTGCAATGAATGGGATGCGTCAAACAATTCATCGGATTTTCGCTGTTTCTTTTCCGTTTTTCCGATTGGAAGCTGGCGGCATTGTGAAAAAATCATCAATTTTTGTCCATTTTGTGCCGTCCACTCTTGCTTTTCCGCATCATCTGTGATACCATAAACGCACAGGCTGCTTGTTCAGCCCTTCACCATGAAGGAGGAATTATATAATGGGTTTTCTGGCAGGAAAGACGGCGATTATTACCGGCGCGGGCTATGCGAAGCTCAGCAACGGTCGCTGCGGTTCGATTGGCTACGGCATTGCGACTGCTTACGCCAAGGAAGGCGCGAACCTGGTCATCACGGGCCGCAACGTGAAGAAGCTGACCGACGCGAAGGAAGAGCTGGAACGTCTCTATGGCGTGAAGGTGCTGTGCGTGCAGGCGGACGTGAATGACAGCGCGGACAACGAGGCTGTTGTGAACAATGTCGTCAAACAGGCGATTGACACCTTCGGCCGCATCGACGTGCTGATTAACAACGCGCAGGCTTCCGCATCCGGCGTTACGCTGGCTGACCATACCACCGAGCAGTTCAATCTCGCACTGTATTCCGGTCTGTACGCCACGTTCTATTATATGAAGGCGTGCTACCCCTACCTGAAGGAAACGAAGGGCGCGGTCATCAACTTTGCCTCCGGCGCGGGTCTGTTCGGCAACTACGGGCAATGCGCGTATGCTGCGGCAAAAGAAGGCATTCGCGGCCTGACCCGCGTTGCCGCCACCGAATGGGGCAAGGACGGTATCAACGTCAACGTCGTCTGCCCGCTGGCATGGACGACGCAGCTGGAGAACTTCCAGAAGGCATATCCCGAGGCGTTCAAGGCGAATGTCAAGATGCCCCCAATGGGCCACTACGGCGACTCCGAGGTGGAAATTGGCCATGTGTGCGTCCAGCTGGCTTCCCCGGACTTCAAGTTCATGTCCGGCGAGACCATCACCCTCGAAGGCGGCATGGGTCAGCGCCCTTAACCGCTCGCATCTTTGCTCCCTTCTGCGCACCGCGGAAGGGAGTTTTTTGTCCCTCATTGGAGGTTTTTCGCATGAACACCGACCGAATCGCGTATTTCCTCGCCGTCGTCCGCGAAGGCAGCTTCTCCGCCGCTGCGAAGAACATGTACGTCTCCCAGACCGCCATCAGCCAGCAGATTGCGTCGCTGGAAAAAGAAATGGGCTGTGCGCTGTTCCACCGTCTGTCTACCGGCGCGGTGCTGACCGACCAAGGCAAGCAGTTTCTCCCCTACGCCGAGCGCCTGATGGGGATTCAGCTCGAATTGCAGGACGCTTTCGCCGATGCGCACCGTGTGAGCGCCATCCACATCGGCTACAACGGGCCGCTGGAAAAAGAACTGATTGTCGATGCGTACCTTTCCCTGCATCCGCGCCTGCCCAATTTGGTGATTCACCCGCTGTACCTCTCGCTGACGGCCATGTCCGACGCCCTCTATCGCGGGCAATGCGACATGGTGCTGACGCTTCCCGGCGAAATCGACCAGCGGAACACCTATCAGGAGGTACTCTACGATGTGCCGATGATTGCCGCCGTTTCCGAAGCGTCGCCATTAGCGGAAAAGTCGGTTGTGTCGCTTTCTGATTTACGCGCGTATCCGCTGATTCTGCTTGCCCTCGACCAATCCCGCAGCGGGCGCGGCGCGATCCACGACTGGGCGCAGAATCTGGGATTTCCAAATCAGTCGATTATTTATGCGGATTCGGCAGATATGCAAATTTTGATGGTTTCGCTGAATCTGGGGATTTCCTTCTTTCCAGCGAGAAAGCCAGCCTATTTCAAGGGCGTGAAGCTGATTCCGCTGACGGAGGATATTGGGCATCATCGGTCGGTGCTGGTGTGCAGACGGCTGACACCGGCGATTCGAATGATTCGGGACTGCATGATAGAGGAAATGAAAAAGGGCTAAACACGCGGAAAAAGCAGCGTAGCGAAACCAGCTCAATCGCGCGGAGTCCAGCGGAGACGACCAAAGTGTTTTCTAATCGTCCCCTTGACCCCTTGGGTCGCCACTACCAGAATTGACTTGTTCCGCAGTACAACGAATCACACCCGGCCCCGCATCAAAAAAAGCACCAGCCCTTCGCAGCATTTGCCGCTTCGGTCTGGTGCCATTTTTATCAACCAATTACTGCTGGTTCGCCGCGTTTTCGCCCGCAATGCGACCCATCGACAGCGCGTTCAGGAAAGACGAACCGGACATGTAGACCAGATCGTACAGCGCGCCGTTGGAGGCTTCGCCCGCCGCGTACAAGCCGCCGATGACCGTGCCGTCCGCACGAAGCACCTGCGCGGAGGTGTCCGTCACGACGCCGCCGATCGTACCCGTGTACTGGGGCGCAATCTGCACCGCGTAGAACGGGCCAACCGTCGCGAAATTCATGAAGTCCACGCGCGCGCCAAACGCCGCATCCACGCCGGTTTCCTTCGCCGCATTGTAGACCGCGATGCAGTCAAGGAACGCCTGCTTGTCAAAGCCCAGCTTGTCCGCCAGCTCTTCAAGCGTGTCCGCTGAGGTCACCGCCGGATCATCAACGTTGTTCGCCAAAATCGCCGCATAATCCTCGCGGTCAGAGCCGTAGATGCAGTAGTACGGCGCGGCATGACGGTAAATCAGGCTCGGATAGTTCAGGGAATGGCAATATTCATTGACGAAGCGAACGCCGGTGTTGTCCACGATCGGCGCCTGACTCCACGGGCCGCCCAGAGAGGTCAGCTCCGCGTTCGTGCCGTCGCCCACGACGTAGGACATGCCCAGACGCGCGCCCTTCTCATAGACCGCCGCGCCGATGGCCTCCGCCATCAGGATGCCCTCGCCGGTCTGACCCGCGGAGCCGTAGAAGTACGCCACCTGCGCCGCGTCAACGGGCGTGAAGCGTTCCATCATTTCCTGATTGTTGCCGAAGCCGCCAGTCGCCAATACCGTGCCCTTGGCGTAGATGTTGAAGGTCTGACCGTCCTTTTCGACCGTCGCGCCGATGCAGTTGCCATTTTCGTCAGTCAGCAGCGCCGTTGCCTTCGTCTCCAGCCAGTATTCCACGCCCAGCTCCTGATTCTTCGCATAGAGCAGGTCGGTGGGCTTGCCGTTGGAGGCATAGTGGAAGCGATCCACGCCCTCAATCAGGTCGAAGCTCATCGGACGGCCGAACTCGAAGCCGTTCTCCTCCAGCCAGTCAATCAGACCCGCTGCCTGACCCACCACGAAGCGGATGCGGTCTTCATCCATGCCGCTGTCTTCGCGGAAATACTCGTTGTGGTTGTATTCCACCCACAAATCGACGTAGGCTTCGCAGGTATCCTCGATGCCGTACTTCTTCTGCTCGGAGGATTCCGGCGCCGCAATGCCGCCGCCCGCCATCGCGGACGTGCCGCCGATGGTTGCCAGCTTCTCAATCGCAATGACCTTCGCGCCGGCTTCCGCAGCCGCCATCGCCGCCGCTCCGCCAGCCGCGCCCGTGCCGATGACCAGCACATCGCAGGTCAGGTCGGTATAGGTTTCCTTCTCCGCCGCCTCGACCTTCGCCAAGTCCGCGTTCGTCAGCCCCAGCTCCGCCAGTGCAGCCGCCGCGGCCGCTTTCACCGCGTCGGATGTCACCGTCGCCGCCGTCACGCCGTCCACCTCGACGGAGTTGTTCGTCAGCATCTGCTCTGCCAGCACCTTCGCCGCCGCTCCGCCGATGGAATCCGTCTGCGATGTCGCGTCGATTTCCACGTTCACCAGCTTGTCGCCGTCCACGCTCAGCGTGACCGTCACGTTTCCGCCGCCAAAACCTTCCGCCGTCGCACTCGCTGTCTTGACCTCCGCCAGCGCCGTCGCGCAGGCCATCGTCAGCACCATACACAGGCTGAGCAGCAGCGCCGTCAGCTTCTTCATGATGAAAAACCCCTTTCCTTTTTTGAATGTCTCCGTGCAGGGAAGACACTCTGGTTGCTCTTCGCAACTTTGTGAAAAATATACCATACCTCTTTCCAAAACACAAACATCAATTCAGGAAGGGGGCTATAAGGATTTCTTATGGAGTGCGTCAAAAGTTGCTCAGCGCGGAAGAGGCGCAAGCAAATAGAGTAAATAAGTTGGAAACTCGCATTATTTTTCTCCGCAATTTTTCCTTACCCCTGGAAAAACGCACCGCTTTATGCGTCTAATCCATTGAAATCACCATGAAAATGAAAGGAGGGCAAAGCATGGAGCAGCAATCCCCCAATGAACGCCGCTTGGAAGACTGGATGCGCACCTACGGCACCGCCATCCTGCGCACATGCTTCGTCATCCTTTCCGACGCGCGTGAAGCTGAGGATGCCATGCAGGACACCTTCCTCCGCGCCTGGCGCGCCATGGACACCTTCGAGCAGCGCAACGGCGCGAGCGTCAAAACGTGGCTAATGCGCATTGCCATCAATGTCTGCCGCGATTATCAGCGGAAACGGTGGTTTCGGCACATCGACATGCGGCACGCGCTGGAAGACTTGCCTCAGGGCATGATGACCGTGCTGCCAGAGGATCGGGAATTGATGCTGGACATCCTGCGCTTGCCCGACGACCTCAAAAAACCGCTGATTCTCTACTATTATCAGGACATGAACCTTCAGGAAACCGCCGATGCGCTGGGCATCAGCAAGTCGACGGTACATACGCGGCTCAAAAAAGCGGAACAGGCGCTCAAACTTTCGCTGACAGGAGGTGACTGCTATGTCTGATAAGCTCAAGCGGGTGCTGGATACGAATTTAGCCGGACTGCACGTCACCGACGCGCAGGTGAATGCCGTCCTGCGCCGCGTTTCGCAGGATGAAAAGCGTCCGCGCGTGATTCGCTGGCAGGCCATCGCGGCGGTGCTGCTCGTGCTGGTACTGGGCGCGGGTGTCCTGCTGCAAACCGGGATTTTGTCGGACGATTCCCCGCAGCGCACCGCCGATGTCACCCGTCAGGGCGATTTCCTGACGGCGGCACAGGTGAAAAAGCTTCTGGCCAGCGCGGCGGATTTGCAGTTTTCAGTGGACGAAGAGACAATTTCGGCGCTGATGACGCAGGTCGAAAAGGACGGCGGCTGTTCACTCTCCACGCTGCTGGAAATTCTCTGCCCTGCGGGGTCGTCGCTGGGGCAGTGGGATATCCGCGCGCAGGTGGCGCTCAGCCAGACGCTGGAGAAAATCGGCTATCAGGGGATTCTGCCGGGCATGACGCGCGAACCGCTCTCCACCGAAATCACCGCGCAGGATGCCCTTGCCCGCGCAGTTGCCTACATCCGCACCAATGACGACCCGCAGGCGGATTTCACCAATCTTGATTTCTATCGTGTGGGCATCCGCTTCCTTTCCGGTGTTTATGACGGCACCTGTGAGGGAGCGTATTACTGCGTGAATTTTGATGCGCTGGATGCGTTCGGCACGACATACGAAGTCGCGGTGAATGCGGAGGACGGCAGCATTTGCCGAATGCGGCGGGAACGCGGCGCGGGCAGCAATCACACGGCGGACGAAGTGACCCGCGGCTTCCGGCGCATTTTCGGCTACGATATGCGCGCATGGACACCCTTGCAGCTGCGCGTGTACACCTTGGCGCTGTCGCGGGCGGATCGCTCGTCGATGCAGACGGTGCACGAGCTGTTCCTGAGCGTCGGGCGCGACGGCTTCCCGGATGTTCCGGCGGAAGCGCTGACCCGCGAAGAAGCCATTTCCGCCGCACTCGCCATTCAGGGCGGTTCATCGTCCGACGTGCTGGCGGCAGAGTACCTTGCGGGTACGTCATCTGACTTCTGGAAGATTGCCATCCGTCAGCCGAATGCCCCCAGCGGGCAGAGCATCGTCTATCTGGAGCTGAACGGGCTGACCGGTGCGCTGCTGACGACGACGTACTCCGGCAATCTCTACGGTTTGCCGCAGGAGTTTTTCCCCAGTCAGCTGCTGTCCACCCTCGACTGCACGGATTTCTCCCATGGCGTACCCGCCGTGGATGCCGAAACAGCGCAATCCGCCGCCAGCGATGCCATCCAGCGCCAATATCAGCGGAATATGGCGGAAGAAGGGTACACCTGCTTTATTGAAAGCGACTTTGAGGAAACGGCAGGCGGATTCTCCTACTACACGGGCGGCGGTGTCGTGATCTTCAGCAAGGATGCGCAGAACACGTCGCAGGGTGACATTTACTGGGCAGCGCTGAACTGGTACGGCGAAGTGCTGGATGTCGGCTGGAACCGCAATCCGCTGGATGCAGCGCGCTTCACGCTGCTGATGCAGGGCTATCTGCCCCCGATTTACCAGCGCGAAACCGTCCAGCAGCTGCAAACGCTGCTGACCGGCGGCCTGACGGACGAAGCCGGTCTGCACCAGATGGAAACAGACGGCACACTGCCGCTGTTCAACGCCCTGCTGGCGCTGGAGGTCGTTCCTGATGCCAGCACGAAATCCACCGCCGATGATGTGACCGCTGCCGCCTTGAAATCGCTGAACGCCCATCTGTGCTATGAGGATTCCTCGTTCCTTGTTTATCGCGAGGATGGTGAGCTGATTTGGCACTTCTGGCTATCCACCGACATGGGGTACTTCCTCATGGACGTGCGCGACAGCGACTTGTCCGTGGTGGGCTCCGTACAGATTCCGAGCTTCAGCGCCCTGCGCGCCAGCATTCTGCTGCCTGTGCGCGTCTGGAACACGCTGGCGGAAGACCTTCGCGTCACCATCTTCTACCGCGACGCGAACACACAGCCCGGCATCGTCTACGGCATGTACGCCAATCGTATTGTTCAGCGCTATGTTGATTTGTACGGCGCCAATATCCTGCGCTGGGATCAGGCGACGCTCCGTTCTTTCCAGTCCGCGATGAGCATCAGCGGCAGCTATGTCGGCGACTGGTCTGTTGCCTGCCTGCGTCAGACGATTTACCCCGACGTCCCTGACTACGCGATTTCCCAAGCGGTCGCGGCGGAATACGCTGCCCGCGCGCTGGGCGACGATGACTACTCCCTGCGCGGCGGCGTGCTGATTGACCCCGGCGAGGGCGACCCCATCTGGAAAGTGACGCTGGATTACCCCGACGGGCGCAGCTTCAACGCGGAAGTGGACTGCCGGACAGGCGCGATTCGGACGCTCCGCCAGCAGGACACGCGCGTCATGCCCTTCTACACGGACTACCTTGATTTTCCTGATGACGGGGAATACTGGTTCCGTAATTTTGTGCTGGATGAGGTTATCGAGCAAGTACGGACACAAATGACTGGTCGATACGGCAATAACATCTGATTGCATCAAGCGACGATTTTGCTATTTTTCTGACAAGTTTGTCTGGACAAACCGACACTGCTGCGCGTATAATAGTGTTGCTGGCAGAAATTCTGCCAAGTTTCGCAAAAAAGAGGTTTGCTCCTATGAAAAAGTTTCTCGCACTGCTCCTGTCCATCATGCTGCTGTCCACGGCTGCGCTGGCTGAAGTCAAAATCGGTCAGGTTGAGTATGCCGCGCATGGCACGTCCTGCTTCGCTGTGCTGACCGTCGCGATGGATGGCGACACCATCGTTGCCGCGCACATCGACGAGTTCCAGTTCATGGATGCCGCCACGGCGGAAGGCGTTCCGAACTCTGACGCTTCCTTCGGTCAGAACTATCCCGAAGGCAAGGTGCTGGCTTCTAAGGTTGTGAACAACGGCCTGTACAGCACCAACATGACGACCAAAGCGGGCGCAACCACGCCGCTGGGCGTGAGCTACAACGCCATCGAAGCTTTCGTGACCGGCAAGACCATCGCCGAACTGGAAGCTGCCATTGAAGGCAAGACCAAGGAAGAAATGGTGGACGCCGTCTCCAGCAGCACGCTGGTGGATACGCTGGGCTATGTGCAGGGTCTGCTGGCCGCTGCCAAGGCTGCGAACACCCAGACCGGCTACTACACCGTCTACAACAAGACCGGTGAAACCGTGAAGGAAGTCAGCATTACCATCAACGCGACCGGTGAAAAGTTTGTCATGGCGACGGACGTGCCGGCTGATGCGGTGAAGGTGATTGTCTTCTCGATGGACGGCGCGCTGGAAGGTAACAATGCGCTGACCTTCGCTTTCACGACCGAGAGCGGCTATGAAGGCTCTTTCGCGACGGCGAGCATCGAAACGGCTCCCATCACGATGCTGTCCGCCGATGCCATGACCGGTGCGACGCCGATTTCCTTCTCCGCGCCTGCTGCGGAGTAATCCCCCTCGATTCCATCAAGAAAACGGGTACTGTGTGAGGACGAAATCCTCCACAGTACCCGTTTTTATTTTCATACTATTTCCAAATGAGAATGCTCCAGAATGGAAAAGGCGCGAGCAGATGGCGCAGTTGAATCTGGAAATAGGATTATTCCCCTTCTGTCAGGGTCATCTGCCCCGCGATGCTGCGGAGGGAGTTTTCCTCCAGCAGCGGCGTGATCATGACGTAAAGTGCTTCCTCGCCCTGCGCGTGCAGTCGGATGCTCTCCGCATTTTCCATACGGATGGAACGCAGACCCGCCAGCGTCGCGCCGAGGGATGCGCTGATACGGTAATCGCCCTTTTCCAGCAGCGCAATTGCCCGCGCGGGATAGATGCTCGTCAGCGTCACTTGAATCGTGTCGCTCGCCTGATACGTCAGCGTGAGGATACGTCCCATGCCATTCTCGAATGCAACATCATAGCATGTGCCGACGACAAGCGGCCAGCCGGAGGTGGTTGGCGTCAGCGCGGGCGCGGGGAACATCCGCAGCAGCAGCGGCAAATCATCCGCGCTGGTGATGGTCACAACGTCCTGTCCGGCGGGCAGCAGCGGCTGATCCATACGCGGTGTTACGGTGGAAGCCGTTTCGTCCTCCTGCGGCTGCCCGATGATAACCGCGAGGTAGAACGCCGCCATCAGCAGCAGGCACAGCAGCGCCATCAGCAGCTTTTTGGCGCTGCGCTTCCAGAAGCCCTTGGAAATGGGGAATCACCGTCCTTTTGGAGGGAAAGTTTTTTGCGCAAAAAACCTTTGGGGAAAAGCGCGCTTTTATGCTTTTGGCGCAGTTGAATCAAGCAGCATGGAAGCCGATGCCCAAAAGCGCTATCCAATGCGCAAATAGAAATCAGAACTCGCAGTTCATCGGCGTGCGCGCATACGGAATGACATCGCGGATGTTGTCAACGCCCGTGAGGTAAATCAGCAGACGCTCAAAGCCCATGCCGAAGCCGGAGTGCGTGCAGCCGCCAAACTTGCGCAGGTTCACATACCAATACATCGCGTCCTTGGAGATGTGCAGCGCGTCCATGCGCTCCGTCAGCTTGTCCAAGCGGGTTTCGCGCTGGGAACCGCCCATCAATTCGCCCGCGCCCGGCACAAGCAGGTCAACCGCCGCGACCGTCTTGCCGTCGTCGTTCTGATACATATAGAACGCCTTGATGTCCTTAGGCCAGTCATAGACGAACACCGGGCTATGGAAGTATTCCTCGGTCAGGTACTTTTCATGCTCCTTGGCGGTGTCTTCGCCATACTTCGGCTCGAACTGGAAGCGATCCTTCACCTTGCGCAGAATCGTGATGGCTTCCTCGTGGGTGATACGCGCCGCGCCCGTCACGGCGAGGTGATTCAGCTTGTCCAGCAGTCCGCCGCCGGTGAACTTGTCGAGGAATTCCAGCTCATCCGAGCACTTCTCCAGCACCGTCTTGACAAGGTACTTCAGGAAGTCCTCTTCAATGTCCATCAGCTGATGGATATCGCAGAACGCGATTTCCGGCTCGATCATCCAGAATTCCGCCGCGTGGGTCTTGGTGTTGCTGTTTTCGGCGCGGAAGGTCGGGCCGAAGGTGTACACCTTGGAGAACGCCATCGCGAACGTCTCGGCTTCAAGCTGACCCGTCACGGCGAGGGAGGTGGGCTTGCCGAAGAAATCGTTGCTGCCGTCCTTCTGCTCAGACGGCGGCAGGGTAGTCACGGTGAAGGTGTTGCCCGCGCCCTCAGCGTCGTTGGCGGTGATCAGCGGCGTATGCACATAGAGATAGCCGCGGTCTTGGAAGTAGGTGTGAATGGCCATGCTTGCGACGCTGCGGACGCGGAAAACCGCCTGAAACAGGCGCGTACGCGGGCGCAGATACGCGATTTCGCGCAGGTACTCCACGCTGTGGCGCTTCGGCTGAAGCGGGTAATCCTCCGGGCAGTCACCTTCGAGGTGGATGGCAATCGCCTGCACTTCGGGTGTCGTCGGATCTTTGTAGGACGGCACAACCTTGCCCGTCACGGTAATCGCCGCGCCGACATTCAGGGTCTGGATGGCGGCATAGTCCTCGATGGTATTATCGTAGACCACCTGCGGATTCTTGAAGCAAGTGCCATCGAAAAAGTCGATGAAGCCCATGTTCTTCTGCTTGCGGTGATTGCGAATCCAGCCCTGCAGCATCACCGTCTGTCCCTGCAATTCATTCAGGCGCTCTTTCAGTTCGCGCGTCGTCAATACGTTCATTGGTTTTCCTTCTTTCTGATTCCCCGATGTCCCTATCGGAGAAATTTCTCTCTTATCATATCACAAACTTGTTTTTCATGCAACCGCAGGGATTTCGCGCCTGCGGGCGCGACAAGGGGGCAATAGAAACAGACAAAGTCTGCGGTCGCCCCCTTGACCCCTTCGCCTTTCGCCTCCCATGCTACTGTTGGGTAGTGTTTATTTCAGGAGACGAAAGGCACACTAACTAAAAACTTCCAATAAAGCTCAATAAACATGGGTGCGAACCGAAGGTTTCCAAAGGGCGATCGCAGACTTCGTCTGTTTTCATGCCCTTTGGTCGCCTCCGCAGAGGCGATTCCCCCTGCAACAATAAAAATCAAGTACAAAAGTACCCTATCGCGAAGGAGTTCCGAAGGAAATCGCCATTCCCTCAGAAATTCTTCGGACGCGGACGAACATCCCCCAGCCGACGATCCACCTCGCGCAGAATCGCCCTTGTGCTGCCGTAGGTCAGCAGACGAAGCGCCTCCCGCAGGGGCAAAACCCGCACATCCAGCACCTGCGTCGGGTCAGCCAGCGGCGTCTGGTCGTGGTAGTGCGCCACAAACCAGCTCACCCGCTTCACATCGCCGCCCGCAATCGGGTATTCATCCACCATCACCGGCTGCATCGTGTGCAGAATCGCGCAGACGCCCGTTTCCTCCCAAACCTCGCGCAGCGCCGTCTCCGCCAGCGTTTCGCCAGGCTCTACATGCCCTTTCGGAAGCCCAAAGCTGCCGTTTTTCTCCATCACCAGCACATATTGCCGAACGCCGCCGTCCTCAGTGTACAGCACGGCTCCTGCGGATTCAATCAACGCCATGTGCTTTCTCCTCCACAGCTTCGTCCAGCGCCTCTTTCAAGCGGCGGATGCCCTCGGTGATGTTTCGGCGCGGACAGCCGATGTTCACGCGCAGGAAGCCTTCGCCGCCCTCGCCGAAGAACGTGCCTTCCGTGAACTGCACACCATGCTTCAGCGTCCGCGCCATCAGCTCCTCGCAGTTCATGCCGTATGCCCGCAGGTCAAGCCAGCCCAGATACGTCGCCTCCATTGGGGTCAGCACGGCTTGGGGCAGTTTCTGCTTGATCAATGCCGTCAGGTGCTTCCGGTTGCCGTCCAGATAGCGCATCAAGCCGTCCAGCCACGCGTCGCCGTACTCATACGCCGCGCGCGTCCCTTCCAGCGCGAACAGGTTGCCGCTGCGCACGCCCGCGCGTTCCATCTCGGTGTTGATTTTCGCCCGCACCGCTTCGTCCGGCACGAGCATCGCCGCCTGTTCCAGCCCCGCAAGGTTGAACGTCTTGCTGGCGGCGCACAGGGACAGTACGTTCTTCTGCGCAAGCGACAGCACCGGCACAAACTGCTCCGGCGCATAGACGAAATCCGCGTGAATCTCATCCGCAATCAGGTATGCGCCGTACCGTGCCAGCAGATCAATCAGCGCTTGCAGTTCCTCCCGCTTCCACGCGCGGGATACCGGGTTGTGCGGATTGCACAGCACCAGCGCCTTTGCGCCCGCTTGCAGCTGCTTCTCCACGGCATCCAAATCCATAGAGTAGCGACCCGTATCGTCACGCTTGAGCGGCGCATCCATCAGCCTGCGCCCCGTCGCCTCCACCGAAAAGCGGAACGGCCCATACACCGGCGACTGAATCATCACCCCGTCGCCCGGCTTCGTCAGCGCCAGCAGGGCAAGGCGAATGCCCGTCACAACGCAGGGGATCATCATCACCCACTCGTCCTGAATCGTCAGATTGTGCCGGCGCTGCCAGAAGCCGGTCAGCGCACGGGTGTCATCCTGCAGCACCAGCGTATAGCCGTATGTCAGATGCAGTGCGCGGACGGCAATCGCCTCCGCGACCTCCGGCGGGCTGGGGAAATCCATATCCGCGACCCACAGCGGCAGCACGCTTTCCTTCTCTGTGCCGTCCCACTTTTCGCAGCGTGTGCCGCGGCGGTCAAGTCCTGCGTCAAAATAGCTTTCGTCAAACGTGTGCATCAGCTGCTTCCTCCTGCGCTTCGTTTTCTTTTTTCAGCGGTTCTGTCGCCCGAAGCACCCAGAATCCGCCGGATTTGTCCACCTTGTCCACCTTGGCATACAGCGTTTTGAGGTACTTCATGCAGCTTTCCGCGCCCTGCTGCTTGCGGATGACCAGATACAGCGCGCCGCCGGGATTGAGCCGCGATGCCGCGTCGGCGAACATGCGGTAGATGACAGGCTTGCTGGCGCGAATCGGCGGATTGGTGATAATGAAGTCGAACGTGCGCTCCATCACCTCCGCCATGCCGTCGGATTCGAGGCATTCCGCCGTGATGCCGTTGCGCACCGCATTGAAGCGGCACAGTTCCAGCGCGCGGCGATTGACATCCACCATCGTGACATGCGCGGCGGGATACTTTTTCTTCACCGCCACGCCGATTGCCCCCCAGCCGCAGCCCAAATCCAGCACGTCGCCGTACACATCCGGCAGGGCATCCAGCAGCAGGCGCGTGCCGGTGTCCAGCTCGCCCTTGGAAAACACGCCTGCGTCTGTCATGAAGTTCAGCCCATGCCCGCGGTACACAAACGAACACGGCACCTGCTTTGATTCGCAGGTCGGGTCAGCGGTAAAATACTGTTCAGCCATGCTTTTCCTCCATCTGCGCGTCCCGGTAGAGGGCGGATGCTTCCGCTTCCGTCAGTTCGCGCCACTGCCCGCAGGGAAGCGCCTCGTCCAGCGCCAATGAGCCGAATGTCTCCCGGTGCAGCGCCAGCACTTCGCGCTCCACCGCCGCAAACATGCGCTTCACCTGATGGAATTTCCCCTCGTGAATGGTCACGCGCGCCTGATTGTCCGGCAGCGGTGTCAAATCGGCAGGCGCGGCTTCAAAGTCGCTCAGGGACAGCCCTGATGCGAACGCCGCGACTTCCTTGTCGCCCACCGGCTTGTCCAGCGTCGCCAGATACGTTTTGTCCACATGCCGCACGGGGGCTAACAGGCGGTGGTTCAATTCGCCGTCCGTCGTCAGCAGCAGCAGCCCGGTCGTGTCCTTGTCCAGCCGCCCGACGGGCATACAGCCAATCGCGGCATATTCCGCCGGAAGCAAGTCCATCACCGTCGGCTGCTTCTTGTCGCGCGCGGCGGTCAGCAGTCCCGCGGGTTTGTGCAGCATCACATGCCGCGTCAGGCGGGTGTCCAGCTTTTCGCCGTTCAGCAGGATTTCCGCGTCCTCCGCCACCTGCGCGGACGGGTCGCGCTGCACCTTGCCATCCACATAGACACGTCCGCCGCGAATCGCCTTCTGCATCTCCGACCGGCTGCCCCTGCCCAGCGTCACCAGCATTCGGTCAAGCCGCAGCATCTTCCTGCTCCTTCTCGTCCTTCACGCCGCGCAGGAAAATCGCCGGCAGCAGCGAACGCATGGGATTCGTCACCAGCATCAGCACTGCGGACGCCGCCGTCACCGCCAGCAGCCACTTCGGGGGCATCAGCATCGAGAAGCTCGGCATGTCCATCAGGTTCTCAAACCATTGCATCGTAAACTGCACGGCAGACACGCTCACTTGCGCAATCAGCGCGACGATGCAAACCGCCATCGGCAGCACAAACAGCAGCCCGCTCAGCCACAAGCCAACGATTTGCCAGCGGTGTCCTTTCACCAGCTTGCGGTCACCCAGTGCGTAGGCATGGCGCGTTCCGCTGTGGAACATCAATCCAAACAGCGGGAACAGCAGCATCAGTACCATGATAATGACATAGCGGATGATGCCCCGATCGAAAGCACCGCCGCCCAACGCATTCAGATGCCCCCAAATCGTCCCGACATCCAGCTCTGTTCTTTCATACTGCATCAGCCCCACCAGCGCCGCAAACGGCAGCAGCCACAGCAGCATCAGTCCCGTCATCCGCAGCGAACGCGCAACCTTCTTCCAGTAGCCGTTCAGTGGCAGCATCGCCACCGTCGCCATCGGCGCGCCGGCGAGGAAGAGCTGCATGGCTTCCGCCGTGCTTTGGCGCATCGGCAGGGCAATAAAAATCAGCATCAGCGGGCAGAGCAGCGCCAGCGGCCGCAGCGACGCGTTCAGCAGAAACAGCAGCGGGCACAGGCACGCCGCCCAGACCGCCATCGTCATCCCCTGCGCGCGGAGCAGGTCACCTTTGCTTGATTTGAACCGCGAAATGCTTTCCAGCATCGTTTTTTTGATCGTCATGTGGGTCATTCGACTCCTTTCGGCTTTGCGGGAAACAGTTCCCCATTTTCATCGTTTATTATACAGGTTTTTGCCCGGTATTGCAATTGCTTTTTCTTTCCGATAGCATTCCTCGTTGACTTTTGGCGCGGGAAAGCGTATGATGAAGCAAAATTCAGTCAAGGAGGAAATTTCGATGAACGCATCGTTCCACACGGGAAACCGCAAACGGCTCTATGAAGCCATGAAACCCGCGTCGCTGCTGGTCATGTTCTCCGGCGAAGACGTGCGCAAGACCAATGACGAATATTATCCTTTTTATACCGACCGCAATTTCTACTACCTGACCGGGCTTGACCAGCACGAGCTTGTGCTGATGGCAGTGAAGGAGCCGTCCGGGAATGTGCATGAACAGATTTACATTCTGCCGCCCGACCTGATGGCGGAGCGCTGGACAGGTGCGCGCCTGAAGCCCGCCGAGGTTGAGGCGCTGTCCGGCATTTCCGACGTTCGCTTTGTCAACCAGTTCCAGACGGATTTCCATGCGCTGGCGGCGGGCGGACACTACTCCCTGACCAGCGGGCAGATTGCGCAGGTGTATCTTGACCTGTTCCGCGTGTCGCCGCAGGACATTGACCGCCCAGCGCATCGGCTGCTGAAGCAGATTCAGGCGAATTACCCCTATCTGCAAGTCGAGAACGCCAACGCCATTCTGCGCCGTCTGCGGCTCATCAAGCAGACCTGCGAAATCGACGCCATCCGCCAAGCGGAAAAGGTGACGGGCGAGGGCATTCTGGCCATGATGAAGGCGAGCCGTCCGGGGATGTACGAATATCAGTACAAGGCGGAATTTGACTACGCGCTGACCCAGCACGGCCCGCAGGGGCCCGCGTTCCCGTCCATCATCAGCGCGGGGAAAAACAACTTCTGCATCCACTATTATTCCTACCGCGGGCAGGCGCACGACGGCGACATGGTGCTCAACGACGTCGGTGCGCAGCATGACAGCCTGATGACCGACGTCAGCCGCGGTTTCCCGTGCAACGGGCGCTTCTCGGACAAGCAGAAGCTGCTGTTCAACTGCGCGCTGCAAACATCGAATCACATGTTCTCCATCGTCAAGCCGGGCTTCTCGATGGCGGAGGTGGACGCGACGATTCGCCGCTACAACGCGGCGCTGCTCTGCGACGCGGGCGTGCTGGACAAGCCGGAAAACATCGGGCGCTACATGTGGCACGGCGGCGCACACCATGTCGGCTATGATGTGCATGATGTTATCGAGCGTCCGCTGACGGTCAAACCGGGCATGGTGTTCTGCATCGACGTGGGCATCTACCACGAAGAGTGGGGCATCGGCTTCCGCCTGGAGGACAACCTGCTGGTAACGGAGGACGGCTGCGAAAACCTCTCGGCAGCGATTCCGCGCACGGTCGAGGACATTGAGGCAGTCATGCGGAAGGGGTAAAATCCGCCTAATTGGTGAATCCTATAAAGTCGTTTTGCCACGAAAGCACACAGATGCTGCTTTCGCGGCATTTTTGCTGTATTGACTGTTTTGGAATAATCGTGCCGAAAAAAAAGTGCGAAAATGGCGGGAAAACTTTCGTGAATTACTTGACAATCGCAATTCAGAAGGTTATACTTTTCATACGGATATTGTGATACGCTTTTCAAGTTGCACAAGCAAATTTGATGAGCGCACCACCAGAAAAAAAGGAGGATTTCTATCATGCGTAAGTTCCTTTCCCTGCTTCTTGCGCTGGTCATGGTGCTGTGCTGCATCCCCGCTGTGGCGGAGACGGCAGACGGCGTCTATGAAGGCACCGGCGCGGGTCTGAACGGCGCGATTAAAGTGTCCGTGACGGTCAGCGGCGGCAAAATCACCGAAGTGAAGGTCCTGGAGCATTCCGAGACGGCGGGCATCTCCGATCCTGCGATTGAGAAGATTCCTGCGGCGATCGTCGAAGCGCAGTCTGCGGACGTGGACATCGTTTCCGGCGCGACCTTTACCTCCAAGGGCATCATCGAGGCGGTGAAGAACGCCCTGAACCCCGATGCGGCGGAAGAAGCCGGTATGCCCTTTGAGCAGCCGGACATTCTGGTCATCGGCGCGGGCATGGCGGGTCTGACGACGGCTGCGCGCGCGGCGGAGCTGGGTCTGAACGTGCTGATTGTCGATCAGGCTGCGACCTACGGCGGCTCTGCGAACGTTGCGGGCGGCACGCTGCTGGGCGCTGGCACGCGGATGCAGGCGGAAGCGGGCATCGAGGATGACCCCGACCTGTGCTTCGCGGACTTTGTGCGTCTGGGCGGCGCGGGCACCTTCAACGAGGAAATCGCCCGTGAGTTCTCCCTGATCAGCGGCGAAGCGGTTGACTGGCTGGATGATCTGGGCACTGACTTCGGCGACCGCGTGCCCTACTACGGCGTGTATCAGCCGCTCAACGTGGCGCGCAACTACTCCGGCAAGGGCGGCGCGCGCGCGTTCGTCGTGGCGCTGTACGCCGAGCTGGAAAAGTATTTCTCCACCAATGCTTACATGATGCTCAACACCTACGTCACCGGCCTTGTGACCAATGACGAGGGTGCAGTTATCGGCGCGAAGGCTCGTCTGGCGGACGGCACGGAAACCACCCTGCTTGCGCCCGCGACGGTCGTCTGCACCGGCGGCTACGGCGGCAGCGAAGAACTGCTGAACAAGTACAACTTCGAGAATGTGCTGTCCACCTCTCCCGTCTGCGTGACCGGCGACGGCTACGCTTGGCTGGAAGAACTGGGCGCGCCGCTGACGAACATGGACTTCTGCACCGCGTATGCGGGCGGCATCCCGACCAGCGATGACTTCCGCTCCTTCGGCTACTTCAACGCCACCAACGGCGCGCTGTGGATTAACACCGACGGCGAGCGCATGGCAAACGAAACCGGCGCGGATTCGCACGTCAAGAGCGAAACGTGGGCGAACGCTCCCCACAACATCGTGTACACGGTTTTCTCCTCCGAAATGCTGATTCCGGACGCGAAGGTGTTCTCCACCGGCGCGTGGGGCAGCGTGAAGGAAGAGTTTGACCCCTACATGGAATCCCTGATTGAAAAGGGTCTGGCGTGGAAGGCGGACACCGTGGAAGAGCTGGCGGAAAAGGTCGGCCTGCCGGTGGATACCTTTGCGGCGACCATTGCGGCGTACAATGACGGCTGCGCAAACGGCAATGACCCGTTCGGCCGCACGGCGCAGGAAGTCGCGATGGCGAACGGCCCGTTCTACGCGGTCAAGACCGTTCCCTATGTCATGATTACCTGCGGCGGCCCGATGATGACCAAGGACTGCGAAGTGCTGAACTCCGACGGTCTGGTGATTGAAGGCGTTTACATGGCTGGCGAAATCGTCGGCATGGCGAACGTCGGCGGTCGCAACTCTATCGGTGGCATGGGCCACGGCAACTGCCTTGTCTGGGGCAAGAAGGCTGCGGAAGTGATCGCGGCGAAGCTCGGCAAGTAATTCTCTTTCCCCGTGCGGTTTCGGCTGCACGGGGATTTTTCTGCCCTTTTTTCAGGCATGGATGTTCTTTTGCAGCTGGTCTTTTTCGTTGCGGGGGGAATCGCGCCTGCGGGCGCGACAAGGGGGCTTTGCGGTCGCCCCCTTGACCCCTTCGCATTGCACACCCATGTTACTGGTCTTTTATCGCAGCAGAAAGGATTCCGCGCCTGCGGGCGCGATTCTTGCAACATGTGCTCCCGGAATACGGCAGCAAAGCTTTTTCATTGAAAATAGTATGAATTGGGCAAAATCTGCACGTTTTCTTGCAAGAATTGCGCCTGCAATCTCTTGACGAATCACGGCGAACGCGGTATACTACGAGTAGGTACACCCTGAATCAGAGTTATTATGAGGAGGCTTTTCTGATGCAGAATATTCCCGTTGTGAAACTGGGTCTGGTTGCGGTTTCCCGCGACTGTTTCCCGATTGCGCTGAGCGAAAAGCGCCGTGCCGCGATTGCGGAAAAGTGCGGCCAGAAGAAGCTCGACATCGTCGAAATCAAGACGACGGTGGAGAACGAGAAGGACATGCTCAAGGCGGTTGAGGAACTGAAGGCGAACGAGTGCAACGCGGCGGTCGTGTTCCTCGGCAACTTCGGCCCGGAAACCCCCGAAACGCTGATTGCGAAGAATTTCGACGGCCCGTGCATGTTTGTGGCGGCGGCGGAAGGCGACGGCGACATGATTAACGGCCGCGGCGACGCTTACTGCGGTATGCTGAACTGCTCCTACAATCTGGGTATGCGCCACCTGAAGGGCTACATCCCGGAATACCCCATCGGCACGGCGGATGAACTGGCGGACAAGATCGCGGAATTTATCCCGATTGCCCGCGCCATCATCGGCGTGAAGAACCTCAAGATCATCACCTTCGGCCCGCGTCCTCAGGACTTCTTCGCCTGCAATGCCCCGATTAAGGGTCTGTATGAGCTGGGCGTGGAAATCGAAGAGAACTCCGAGCTGGATCTGCTCGTCTCCTACAAGGAACATGCTGGCGACGCCCGCATCCCCGCTGTCTGCGAAGACATGGCAAAGGAAATGGGCGAGGGCAAGTATTATCCGGAGCTGTGCGAGCGCATGGCGCAGTTCGAGCTGACGCTGCTGGACTGGGCAGAGGCTCACAAGGGCGCGCGCAAGTACGTTGTCTTTGCGGACAAGTGCTGGCCGGCGTTCCCGTCCCAGTTTGGCTTTGAACCCTGCTATGTCAACTCCCGTCTGGCATCCCGCGGCATCCCGGTCGCCTGCGAAGTGGATATCTACGGCGCACTGAGCGAATACATCGGCGCGTGCGTGACCGGTGACGCTGTCACCCTGCTGGACATCAACAACTCCGTCCCGCAGTACATCTACGACGAGGACATCAAGGGCAAGTTCGATTACAAGCTGACGGACACCTTCATGGGCTTCCACTGCGGCAACACGCCGTCCTGCAAGATGTGCGACAACCGCGCGGTCAAGTACCAGCTGATTCAGCACCGCCTGCTGGAGCCCGCCGGCAGCGATCCGGACTTCACCCGCGGCACGCTGGAAGGCGACATCGCGCCCAGCCCCATCACGTTCTACCGCTTGCAGTGCGATTCTGACGGCGTGGTGCGCTCCTACATCGCGGAGGGCGAAGTGCTGCCCGTCGCGACCCGCTCCTTCGGCGGCATCGGCGTGTTCGCCATCAACGAAATGGGTCGTTTCTACCGTCATGTGCTTGTGCAGAAGCGCTATCCGCATCACGGTGCTGTGGCGTTCGACCACTGCGCGAAGCAGCTCTTCGAGGTCTTCAAGTACCTCGGCGTGCAGGACATCGCTTGGAATCAGCCGAAGTCTCTGCCCTATCCCACGGAGAATCCCTGGGCGTAATCCCGAAACATCAAAGGACACGGCTTGCAGCAATGCAGGTCGTGCCCTTTTTTCTTGATGCGAGATGATAAAGCCCCCGGAAGCAGCTGAAAACTCCGCCTCCGGGGGTTGTGTATCTGAATTACATGATAACCTTGATTTCCGCACCGTCGGTCAGCACAGCGTCCGTCAGCACGCCGGAAACTTCCGTGCCGTTGACCAGCACCTGCTTCACGCCGCTTTCGTGGTGGGCGGTGTTGTCCACCACAATGTGCAGCCGCTTGCCGCGGAAGCTCTTGTCCATCGTGAATCCATCCCAAGACGCGGGAATCGCCGGGCTGATGACCAGTCCTTCAGGCGTCGGGCGCAGACCCAGAATACCCTCAACGCAGCCGACCATGACCGTCGATGCCGTGCCGGTCAGCCAGTGCACATGCGCGCGGCCCGGCTGGGGCGTCTCATGACCCTCGATGAACTGCGTGTGGACATAGGGTTCCGCTTCACGCAGCTCCGCGCGGTCGTTGTAGGCAGCGGGGCAGCTCTCCGTGAAGTACTGGAACGCGCGGTCGCCGTGACCCAGCAGGGCTTCCGCAAGAATCGCCCAGCCCTGAATCTGGCAGAAGATGCCGCCGTTTTCCTTCGTCGTGGGGTTGAACAGCAGCATGTTCGCGCCGTCAAAGGCGTGCTGCTTGTAGCAGGGCGCCATGATTTCCACGCCGAAGGGCGTGTTCAGCTGCTCGAACGCCGTCTGCATCGCCTTTTCCGCCTGTTCGGGCGTCGCCAGACCGGAAATGACCGCCCAAGACTGCGGGTTGAGCCACATGGACGCTTCAGGATCGTTCTTGCTGCCGATGATGCTTCCCTGCTCGCTGTAACCGCGGCGGAAGCGGTCATCCTCCCAGAAGTGCTGGTTGATGAGCGCCTTCTGTTCCTCCGCCTTCTGGCGCAGGTAGACGCGGTATTCGTCGTTCTCCGGCTTGTTGGGCATCAGCTCGTCCAGCAGGCGCAGGGCAAGATACAGCTGCATGGCGACGAAGGAGGATTCGCCCGCCGCGCCCAGACGCAGGCAGTCGTTCCAGTCCGCGTGCAGACCCGCCGGCATTCCGTGCGCGCCCAGATGATTCATGGAGAAGTCAATCGCGCGCTTCAGGTGGTCAAGCACCGTGCCTTCGCCGTGCGTCGCATACGGAATGACCTCGTCCATGAACGCGGTATCGCCCGTTTCGGCGATGTACTTGTAGACGGTCGGGAACAGCCACAGCGCATCGTCCGCGCGGTAATGCGGATGACCCGTGGCGCGGACGTAGCTGTCGTCCTCCGGGGAATCCTCGTGACCCGCGTTGTGGTTGAACTTCACCAGCGGCAGACCGCCGCCGTGATGCACCTGCGCGCTGAGCATGAACACAAGGCGTTCCTTCGCCATCTTCGGGTCAAGGTGGATGATGCCCTGAATGTCCTGCACCGTGTCGCGATAGCCCAGACCGTTGCGCTGACCGCAGTAGATGAGGGATGCCGCGCGGCTCCAGACAAACGTCGTGAAGCACTGGAAGGCATTCCAAGTGTTGATCATGCTGTTGAAATTCGCGTCAGGCGTGTTGACCGTCAAGCCGGAAAGCTCGCCGTGCCAGTAGTCGATAAGTGCCTTCAGCTCGCCGTCCACCTTATCCGCGACGTTGGCATAGCTGTCCAGCAGCGCACGCGCCGCCTTTTCGCCCTTCTGCGCCAGCAGGAAGGCAATCGTCTTCGTCTCGCCGGGCTGGAGCGTCAGCACCGTGTGCAGCGAACCGCAGGGGTTGCCATTGAAGTTGAGGGTATTCCCCAAATCGCCATCCACAACGCCCTTGGGGTTAGAGAAGCGTCCCTGCCCGAGGAAGCGTTCGCGACGGCCGGTGTAGCTCTTGACCGGGCTGCCTGCCAGACCGAAGAAGCGCTCGCGGCCGTTTTCGCCATCCGCATTCACGCCGCAGAACTGGTTGATATGCTCGATGATATGGTCACCGTGGAAGGTCGTTGTGGTGATGAACTGCGTATACTGGAGGTTGACCAAATCCTGCTCATAGTTGCTCTCCGTGGTCAGCTCGCAGTAGGAGAAAACGGAGATGGTGCGGGGCTTATCGGACTTGTTCGTCACCGCCACGCGCCAAACCTCGTGCGTCGCGCCCAGCGGCACATAGTACAGCGTCTTGCTCTCGATGCCGCTGTATGTGCTTTCGACCTCCGTGTAGCTCGTGCCGTGACGGGTGATGGTCTTGTACTGTTCCAGCGGCTTCTCCACCGGCCGCCACGTTGCAGACCAGTAATCGCCCGTTTCGTCGTCGCGCAGATAGACATAGCGCCCCGGCTCGTCGAACTGGTTGAAGGTATAGCGCAGGATGCGTCCCGCCGCGCCGGACTTGACGAAGCTGTATCCGCCGGCATTCTGGGTCACAATCGCGCCGTATTCCGGAGAGCCGAGGTAGTTCGCCCACGGCATGGGCGTGCGCGGGTCGGTGATGACGTACTCGCGTGCTGCATCACTAAAGTAACCGAACTGCATAAGAGAAATCCTCCTTGCGTAATTCTTCGTCAGGGTTATCTACGAAAACGTTTTCCCGGACAGGCACAGATGACTCCGCCCTTTCAAACGCTTCTATCCGTGCGTATTGTAGCATACTTTTCCTCTTCGCGCAAGGAGGGAATGCACCCTTCGGAAACTTTTTTCCCGGAAGGGAGGGGGATAGATACGAATCCCCCGGCAACGAAAAAGACCAGCACCGAGAGAAAACCTTCTCCCATGCTGGTCGGTCGCGGAACTGTTGGGGCGTTGCCCCAAGCCCCAGCAGAGACGCTGTCCCTACACCCCGCAAGGGGAAATGAAACAGGACGAAGTCCCCGTTGACCCCTCCGCGCAATTGATTTGGTCGCTATCCCGTGCTTTGCCCGCGTGTTTATCCGCTTTTATCCTTATTCCGTGTAAACCGCACGCGCGCCGCCGATATACGGCAGCCGCGAATACGCCATCACCAAATTCGCATGTCCCACATGGCTCGTCGAAATCCGCAGCGGCACCGCTACCGGCCGAATGTGCATTCCCACCAGCGTATCGCCAATATCAATCGCCGCGTCCGCCTGAATGCTCACCGCCAGCGCAGGTTTCTCCATCTTCTTCCATGCTGCCGCTGGCACACTGCCGCCCGCTTTCGGCTGCGGAATGGCCCGCACCTGCGTCAGTCCCAGTTCCTTCAGCACCGCCTTCTCCACCACAATCCCGCGGTTCAGGTGCTCGCAGCACTGGAACGCCGCATGAACGCCGTGCCCCTTGCACGCCGCCAGCATCGCTTCCGCCACAATCTCGCCTAATTCCGGCACACTGCCCTTGCCAATGCGCGCGCCCGTAATCTCGCTCGTCGAGCAGCCCAGCACAATCACGCTGCCGCTCTCCAGATGCCCCGCATCCATCAGCGCCCCAACAGCTTCGTCCAAAATGCGGTTGATTTCCGCGCGCAAAGTTTCCTTCTGTGCCTCGTCAAACATGTTCAAGCCCTCCCTGTTCTTTCTGCGCTGATTCCTGCTGGAATGGGGTCTTCTGGCGGAGCATTTCCAGCGCATTGCCTGCGCCGATAACCGCCAAGCGCCCCAGCAGATTCGCAATCATCCGCGCCGTTTCGATGTCGATTTGTTCCCGCACGCCGCGAATCGCCGTCACACCCGCGTGTACGTCCCTGCGCATTTCCTTCCAATTGATGCGCTGCGTCGATGCCAGCAGGTCGAAGATGGCATCCACGAACTTGCGGCGCTGCTCGCGGGTACACTGTGCCAGCCACTGGTGCACCGTCTGGTTGACCAGAACGCTGCCCTTGTCCAGTCCCTCGGCATAGCAGAAATCCTTGCCCTGCACTTCCCACGAGAACGGGTCGTGCTGCATGATGCCGTTGTTGTCCGACATGACGACACGATGGACCGGGTGCGCCGCCATCAGCAGTCCCACGACCGCGAACTGCGGCACATAAGCAATGATGCGACTCGCCACGGCGGCGTATCCGTCGGACGCGGCGGTTTCGTCATCCACACCCGGCCCGTCGAAGCTGACGACGCGGCGGATACGCCCCTGCAAATCCGCCTTGGTGTGCGCGGCGGCGTAGACGGCGAGGTTTCCGCCCTTGCTGTGACCCGTCACAATGACGTCACCCGCATCCTGCGTCAGGTGGCGTTCAAGGTACTTTTGCGCCGCCGCCTGCGCCGGAACAGGGCTTTCAAACGACATAGCGAAGTCCTCCCGCCAGCCGGTCAGACTGCCGTCCGTGCCGCGGAAGGCAATAATATGCGTTCCGTCGGGCAAATCCACCGTCATGGCTGCGAACTGGATTTCGTCATTGAGGACGGACACCGCGTCGCGCACCGTCAATGCCCCAAAGCGGCTGCTTTTCGCGATTTGCTGAAGCAGTCGGCGGCACTCGCCCCGGAAATGTTCGTCCGGGTCATCGGGCGGAACAGATTTCGCGCACTGGGCGAAGACTTGCGTTTCCGCGGGCAGGTCGATGTAAGACAGTGCCGCCATCACGAGGGTATCAAGGTCATTGGCGGGGTCAGCGGCGAAGGAAAGATCGCCGCGCCAAGTGATGTAATCGGGCAAGTAGGGCATTGCTTTGCCACCTCCCAAAGCGGATGAGGGTTTTGTCTTGCTGGTTGTTCCTTTCGTTTGGGTTCTATGAAACTGGTCTTTTTCATGCAGAGGATTTCGCCTCTGCGGAGGCGACAAGGGGGCTTTGCGGTCGCCCCCTT
>OIYO01000227.1_pt1 | contig 56110 bp, 41 predicted proteins | sample 1588191 | NCBI WGS metagenome assembly OIYO01 (sample SAMN03283275) | human gut metagenome | biome: human-associated habitat; material: feces | host: Homo sapiens | place: Peru | collected 2012 | reverse complement strand
ACGCCTACGGCGAAACCGAAATTTCAGCCGAGCTTAAAAAGGCAATAGAGTCTCATTCCGCCAAGACCGATACGCTCCTTTATTTGGGCGTGGACGCACGTTATAAAGTATCTTGTCAAGCCGTAAAGGCAATAAAGGTACTCGAAAAGGCGGGAGCCGAGTTTACCGTGCTTTGCGACGAACCTACAAGCGGCTCACAGCTTGATTTCCTTATCAGTGCGGCAGACGAAACCAAAAAACAGATGGACGCCGCGGCAAAGGTATTTGCCGATTATAAAACGGTAGTGCTTTACGACCCGAACGACGCTAAGACCGTAAAACAGCTTTACAAGGAATACGGCATTGAGGTAAAGGCAGACGCCGTTACATATACCTCGTTTGCAGCGGGTCTTTTGAAGGACGGTAAATTAAAGGCGCATAACACCGGCAAAACGGTTGTTTTCCAGGATCCGTATCAGTTATCCCGCGACCTTGAGGAAACCGAAGAACCGCGCGAGATAATAAAGGCATATGCCACCTTGCACGAAATGCTTTTAAACCGCCGCGAAACCGTTTGGGCAGGAAATATTTTAATGGCTGAGTATCTGCCCGAGGTTATAAAAGAGGTTGCCGCGCGCAGACTTTACAATGTTGAAAGCATACACGAAACCGCGGTTGTAACCGCCAGTGTTTCGGAATATGCGGCACTTAAATCCGTAAAGCAGGATAAAATTGAAATTTTGTCTATTGAAGACTTGATATTAGGAGAATAATACAATGTTAGTAACATTACAGGAAATAATAGGAATGGCGGAAAAGGGTAATTACTGTATACCGGCTTTTAACGTATACAATACCGAAACCGTTATGGGCGTGTTTGACGCTGCGGAAGAAGCCAAAGCTCCTGTTATAATGCAGGTTTATCCCCGCCTTTTCAATGAATATGTGGGCTATTATTTAGCCCCGGCAATTTTAGCGGCGGCTAAAAAGGCGACAGTACCGGTTTGCTTTCACCTTGACCACGGACCGAGCGAGGCAGAGGTTATGAAGGCATTAAGACTGGGCGCTACTGGCATTATGCTTGACGGCTCTACACACCCGTTTGAAGAAAACGTTGCGCTTACAAAGCACATTGTTGAAAGCTGCAAGGCGGTAGGCGTAGGCGTTGAGGGCGAGCTTGGTCACATAGGCAGCGTTAACGACGACGCTATGGACGAATTTACAAGCCCCGAGCAGGCGGCGGAATTTGTAAAACAGGTAGACGTTACCTGCCTTGCGGTGCTTGTGGGCAACGCGCACGGTCATTACAAAAAGCCCCCGAAGCTTGATATTGAAAGAATAGCCGCAATAAGAAAGAAAACCGGCGGTATTCCGCTTGTTCTGCACGGCGGCTCGGGCATACCGGACGACCAGGTTAAGGCAGCCATAAACGCGGGTATTCGCAAAATGAATATCGGAACGGACGTATGCTGCGCCTTTGCGGACGGCACGCTTGAAAGCCTTAACGACCCGAACAGAAGCCTTGCGGTTGATATGTTTATGAAAAAGCCGATTGAAAGCGTAAAGAAATTGGCACTTTCAAAAATAGCGCTTACGGGTGCAGACGGAAAGGCAAGATAAAATGAACAAAGCAGTAGGTATCGGCGCGTGCGTTATGGATACGCTGATAAACGTGCCGAATTACCCCAAAGAAGATACAAAAATGCGCGCCGAGTCATCAAAGCAGGCAGGCGGCGGTCCCGTTGCAACGGGGCTTGTCGCCGCGGCAAAATTAGGCGCAGAAGCCGAATATATCGGTGTTTTGTCAGACGACGCGGGCGGCAGCTTTTTAATAAAGGATTTTAAGAAATACGGTGTTAAAACCGATAATATAGAAGTGCTTTCGGGCTACCGCTCCTTTACCTCGGTTATATGGCTTTCGGCTAAAGCGTCAAGCCGCACCTGCGTGTTTGATAAGGGCAATTTGCCGCCCTTGAAGCTTAATGACGAGCAGAAAAAAGCTATAATCGGCGCCGACCTGCTTATGATAGACGGCAACGAAATGTCCGGCGCGTTGGAGGCTGTAAAAATCGCACGCGAAAACGGCACAAAGGTGCTTTACGACGCGGGCGGGCTTTACGATAACGTGGAAAGCCTGCTGCCGTATGCCGATATACTTATTCCGTCCGAGGAGTTTGCGCTCGGTATTACGGGCGAAAAAAAGGCGGAAAACGCCGCTAAAAAGCTATATGAGAAATATAATCCCGACGTTGTTGTTATAACTCAGGGTAAAAACGGCGGCACGCTTTATGACGGAACACGCCTTACGGCTTATCCGGCATTTTCCGTAAAGGCAGCAGACACAAACGGCGCGGGCGACGTTTTTCACGGCGCGTTTGCCGCGGGTTATTTAAAGGGCTACGATTTTCTTAAATGCTGTTATTTTGCAAGCGCGGTATCGGCTGTTAAATGCACCGGCGTAGGGGCGAGAGAAAGCGTACCCGATTTTGAAACCGTAAAAAAATTTTTGGAGGAGAACGGCTATGAACTTTAAAAAAACATATAAGCCGACAAAGGGCTATACGCCCATAAGTAAAATAGGCGAATGTTCTTTAAAAATGCTTGAATTCGGTATGATAGAGCTTGACGGCGGCGATTTTCTGGAATATTATACAGATGATAAGGAAACCGCTTTTATAATGCTTGAGGGTCACTGCGATGTTGAAGCAAACGGCGAAAAGTGGGAAAACATAGGCAACCGCAGCACTGTTTTTGAAAACAGAAAAGCCGAGAGCTTTTATATGCCGCGTGAGCAAAAGCTTACAATTACCGCAAGGGATCACATTAAAATTGCGGTCTGTGCCTCTTTAATAGACGAAAAAACCGAGCCGCAGGTGCTGCGCGAGGATCACGTTGTGTTAAAGCTGTTGGGAGATGTGCCTTATCAGCGCGAAACCAGCTTTATTATAGACCAAAACTCAAACGCCAGGCACTTGACCGTGGGCGAGGCTTACGTTACCGAGGGCAACTGGGCGGGTTTTCCTCCCCACAAGCACGATACGGACAATATGCCGAAGGAGTGCATAGCAGAGGAAATTTATTACTTCCTGTTTGATCCCAAGCAGGGCTTTGCGGTGCAGTGCCTTTACACGGCGGATGGCAGCATAGACGAGGCTTACCGCGTTAAAAACGACGAATTGGTTGAGTTCCCCTACGGCTATCATACCACCGTGGCAACGCCGGGGTATCAGACATATTTCCTGTGGCTTATGGCGGGCGACCACCAGGGCTTTAACAGAAGCTCAGACCCCGACCATGAATGGATAGAAAAGAAATAATACATAGGGGCTGTTATTGCAGCCCCTTTTGTGATAATATATAGGAGAGAAACTTATGCTTAATAACCTGAAACTGAAAAATCCCGATATTAATCTTTATTCGGTAAACAGCGAAGAATTTAAAACCTTCGGCAGGGTTATAAAGGGGCTTGATACCTCGGAAATAATTAAAGCCGCCGAAAAAATAAGCAGACCGGCGGAAGGCTCTGCCTATACGCCGAGCGAGGAAAGCTTTGAAAAGCTGTCCATTGCAAAGGAAATAGAAAATAAATTTTTCGGTACGCTGCCTGCGCAGATAGGCTACTGCCACGGGCACAACAGCCTTTTAAACGCCGCCGAATGGCATATGTCAAGCGAGATCAACATTGCCGTAACGCCGCTCGTTTTAATTTTGGGGCATATATGGGATATTAAAAGCGGAAAAACCGATTCTTCAAAATTCACGGCGTTTTATCTGCCCGCGGGCACTGTCGCAGAGGTTTACTCAACCACACTGCATTTTTGCCCGTGTGAGGTGGAAAAGGGCGGCTTCGGCTGCGTTGTGGGGCTGCCGCTCGGCACCAATACGCCGCTTGAGTCTGAAGTCTCCGACCCGTTGTTATTCCGCAAAAATAAGTGGCTTATAGCTCATAACGACAATAAGGGACTTATAGATAGAGGCGTACTTCCCGGTATTTCGGGGGAGAATTTTAATATAAATTATTAAGGAAAATAAAATATTAAGGATTTTTAAAATGCAGGTATTTACAGCCACACTTAACCAAATGCTGGTGCTGTTCATTTTTATGGCGTTGGGTTTTTTCTTAAATAAAAAACGGCTTTTGCCGCTTGACGATTCGGTAGTGCTTTCAAAGCTTGAAACCTACGCCTTTGTGCCGTGCCTTGTTTTTTCGGTATTTTATAAATACTGCACGGTGGAAAATTTTAAACAAAAATGGACATATATGCTCTACGGTGCGGCTGTTATGGCGGTATCTCTGCCGATAGGCATTGTTTTGGCAAAATTCTTTGCAAAGGACGGCTACCTTAAAAAAATATATACATACTCCTTTGCCGTTGCCAATTTCAGCTTTATGGGCAACGCCGTGGTGCTGGGCGTTTTCGGTGAAAAGGTGCTTTTCGATTATATGATATTTACCCTGCCGCTTAACCTTTATGTTTATTCTATCGGTACGGCTTCCTTAATTCCGACTGAAAAGGGCGGCAAACTCAGCGTTAAAACCTTTGTGAATCCCATTTTTATCGCGCTTATTTTGGGCGCTGTGTGCGGTCTTTTATCCGTTCCGCTGCCAAAGTTTATAACAACGGCAATATCAAGCGCGGGGGCGTGTATGTCGCCCCTTGCAATGCTGCTTACGGGCTTTGTTATAGGGGAGTACAGCCTTAAAACCCTTGCAAGCGATAAAAAGGTTTACTTAGCCTCTGTTATAAGGCTTATAATACTGCCGTCCGCTTTTATGGCGGTACTGTTGCTGCTTAAAACCGATAAGGATATAATAAGGGTTGCCCTTTGCGCTACGGCTATGCCGCTCGGTCTTAACACGGTGGTCTTTCCTGCGGCATACGGCGGCGATACAACGCCGGGTGCGGGAATGGCGCTTGTTTCTCACTTGATTTCGGTTATTACAATACCCGTAATGTTTTCAATTTTTATTTAGGAGGTAAGTATTTTGAAATACCTACTCGGCATAGATTTCGGCGGCGGAGCGTCAAAAGCAACGCTTATAGATGAAATGGGCAATATAACTGCCGAAAGCACGGCGGAATACCCCACCCTTTACCCCGAACAGGGCGCCTGCGAGCAGTCGCCCGACGACTGGATAGCGGCGCTTTGCGAAAACACCTCAGAGCTTTTAAAAAAATCGGGGATAAACCCCGCAGATATACTCTGCTTGGCGGTAGACTCCGCTACACATACATTTTTACCCTGCGATAATAATTTTGCGCCGCTTATGAACGCGGTTCACTGGACGGACACGCGCTCACGCACCGAGGCTAATGCCTTAAAGAGCGAAAAGGGCGACGAAATATTTAAAAAGACCTTTCATAAGCCCGATACCATATGGACGCTTCCTCAGCTTTTATGGCTTAAAAACAGCCGCCCCGAGGTATTTTCAAAAATCGGGCATATCTTTTTTGAAAAGGACTATATCCGCTACTTTTTAACGGGCGTGTTCTGCACCGATTATATTGAGGCGCAGGGCAGTATGCTTTATGACTGTGTTTCGCAAAAATGGTCGGATGAGCTGTGCGCCCTTTGCGGAATTGATATTTCGGTTTTGCCGCCTATTGTAACCCCCACCGATGTTATAGGAAAAATACAGGAAAGCGCTGCCAAAAAAACAGGACTTAAAGCAGGCACGCCCGTTATTTGCGGCACAACCGACACCTGTATGGAGGTTTTCGCCTCGGGAGCTACCCAAAAAGGGGATATTACCGTTAAGCTTGCAACGGCGGGGCGCATTTGCGTTATTACCGATAAGCCCTACCCCGACCGCGACCTTGTAAATTATTCGCATATAGCAAAGGGGCTTTGGTACCCCGGCACGGCGACCAAGGCGTGCGCCGCCTCTTACCGCTGGTACAGGGATACCTTCGGCGGGGATTATAAGGAATTAGACGCCGCCGCCGCAAAAATCCCGATAGGCTGCGAGGGTATGATATACCACCCCTATCTCAACGGTGAATTGTCGCCCTATGCCGACCCTATGCTCTGCGGCAGCTTTACGGGTATCCGCGCAACCCATACAAGGGCGCACTTTACCCGCGCGGTGCTTGAGGGCGTGTGCTATTCGCTGCTTGATTCAAAGGCGGTGCTTGATAAATTAGGTATTGAATACGGCTCTGTTGCCGCGGCGATAGGCGGCGGCACAAAGGGCGAGCTTTGGCGGCAGATGACGGCGGACGTCTTGGGAATAACCCTTAAAACAGCCGAGAGCAGTGACTCATCTTTAGGCTCTGCAATGCTTGCAGGCATTGCGTCGGGCGTGTTTAAGAACCCTTCAGACGCGGTGGCAAAGTGTGTTAAGCCGAAATCCGTAACCGTGCCGAACCCCGAAAACACCGAAAAATACCGCAAGGTATTCTTAGAATATAAAAAGATACACGATGCGCTTGCCCCGATATACGACGCGAGGTAGAAAATGAAAATTGTTGTTTGTGTAAAGCAGTCTGCCGACGGCGAAATAAACCCGTTTGACGCAAGCGCTTACGAAACCGCGCTCGGCATAGACGGGGCGGAAATTACGCTTTTGAGTATGGGTCCCGAAAAGACCGTGCCGTTTCTTGAAAGCTTAACGAGACTCGGCGCTAAAAACGCCGTGCTTTTGTGCGACCGCGCCTTTTCTGGAGCGGATACTCTTGCAACATCATATGCGCTTTCCCTTGCGATAAAAAGGCTCTGCCCCGATTTTGTTTTCTGCGGCAGGCAGTCTGTAGACGGTGATACGGGGCAGGTAGGTCCCTCCCTTGCGGTAAGACTTGGGTTTTCACTTGTAACAAACGTTATGTCGCTAAGAAATACGGAAAATGGGCTTTCTTATACCGACCGTTTGGGGAACGGCGGCAATATATCCGCGCCCGCGGTTATAACGCTTGAAAAAAGCCGAAAACTGCGGCTGCCCAGCATTCGCTCTAAGGTGAAACCCGTTGAAATTTTCTCGGCTGGCGATATTAACGCCGATATTTCGCTTTGCGGGCTCAAAGGCTCGCCTACGCGCGTTTTAAAAACCTTTGAAAACGACTCCGACCGCCGAAGCTGCACATTTATATCGCCCGATAAGCTGATGAGGGCGATAGAGGAAGGACTTAAAAAGGGCAGACAGAAAATAAAGCCCGCCGAGAGTGCAAGCAAGCTTAAAAATGTGTGGTGTGTAGGTAATTCCCCGACAGAGTTTGCTAAAACCGTTGGGGAGAATATAACCGTAATTGATCCCGATACCCCCGAAAAAACGGCGGATAAAATTCGCTCGGGTCACCCCGACGCGGTTTTGTGGGGGAGCGATATTAAATCGAAGGCGTTAGCGCCGCAGGTTGCCGCCCTTCTAAACACTGGGCTTTGCGCCGACTGCACCGCGCTTGAAACCGACGGCGAAACGCTTTATATGTACCGTCCTGCATGCTCAGGCAATATAATTGCAAAAATTAAGTGCGAAACAAAGCCGCCAATGGCAACCGTGCGCACCGCCGAGGAAGAACAGAACAAAATTATTATAGGCATAGGCTACGGCGCGCGTGAGCATATAGCGGCAATAAAAGCGTTTGCCGAAAAAATAAATGCGGGTATAGCCGCAACGCGCAAAATGACTGATGGCGATTATCTGCCCTATGAATTTCAGGTGGGGCTTACGGGCAAAACGGTAAACCCCGATGTGTATATCGCAGTAGGTATTTCGGGCGCGGTGCACCATATTGCGGGAATAAAGCAATCGGGAACGGTAATAGCAATAAACACGGATAAGGACGCCCCGATATTCAAATACGCGGATTACGGGATAGTTGATAATTATAAAGCTGATGATTAAGTTTAAAACTATTTCAAGCATAAAATAACTATTATAAACATTTACAATTAAATTTAATATGGTAATATATAATTATTAAGTTAAAAGGGAAGATGTTCAATGTCGCCTCGGTTGCCGGAGTATACGGAAACGCGAATATGACAACGTATTCCGCAACCAAGGGTGCGCTTATTTCTTTTACCAAGGCTCTGGCAAAAGAGGTATCGGATAAAGGTATACTTGTTAACAGCGTTTCTCCCGGCAGCGTAAGTCCCTCTGATAATGATGATATAAACTACACCGAGCCGAGCGAGCTTTCCTTTATGGGAAGAACGGGCAGCGATATGGAAAACGCAAATCTGATATGCTTTCTTGCAAGCGATGACGCAAGTTATATTTCAGGACAGAATATTCAGATAGATGGCTGCAGGAAAAAACAGTAAACGGAATATAGAAATGATACAATTAAAAAACGCCAACCTTTGCTTAATAGGTTGGCGTTTTCAAATTTCGGTCAATGAATCCGGGCTGTATATCGGTTCGGTATGGCGAATGTAAATAAAAGCATAATAAACGCTCCTTTGGTAATTACAGCTTTTTTACCGGTTTGCGGCAATTTGCCGAGATAAGTTGCAGCCACATGTCCACGGTTTCTTTTTTCGGAACAGATATTTTCGAAAAATCGGTTTTTCCAAGCGTTTTCAGCTTTGATATACCAAGCGGATTGTATGGCTCTATATCAACCTCAATTATGTTTTTGAGGTTATTCGATATATTAGCGATGCCGTTAAAATGTTCATCCGTATCATTAAAGTCGGGAATAATCGGGCATCTCAAAGCTATTTTTGCGCCGCTGCTATCCAAAGCCATGAGGTTATCTATAATAAGCTCGTTTGAAACCCCGGTAAACTCTTTGTGCTTTTTCGGGTCGGTTTCCTTAAAGTCAAATAAAAAAATATCAACGAGCGGAATAATGCTTTTAAAATGTTCCCAAGGTGCGTAACCGCAGGTTTCAATGCAGCTATGTAATCCGTTTTCTTTAGCCTTTGCAAGAAGCTCACGCGTAAATTCAAACTGCGCCATAGGTTCACCGCCGGTGAGTGTTAACCCACCGCCGGAGTTCCGGTAAAACACTCGGTCTTTTAATACTTCCGCTATCACTTCATCGCTTGTTATATCGGTTCCGACGCATTTTAAAGCGCCTGTAACGCAATTTGAACAACAGTCAAGGCAACCGGTACATTCGGAACGGTCAAATATGTGTCCGCCATTGAATGTATGACAATTGTGCCTGCACACTGCGGCGCACTTACGGCAACCGATGCATTTTGAATCTTCATAAGTTATTTCATTTGAAAAGGATTTTGATTCCGGGTTGTGGCACCAAACGCAATTAAGCGGGCAACCCTTTAAAAATACGCTTGTTCGTATTCCGGGGCCGTCGCTAAGAGAAAATTTTTGCATATTGAATATTTTACCGGTCATATAAAGTCAGCTCTTATCCGCCTTTTTCTGCGCGAACATCCAGTTCCACATATCCGCGCTTGTATAAACGGTATCCCACACATTGTGGTCGCATTTCGGGCATATCGTGATTTTTGCGTTGCCGCCGCATTGATTTACGGCTGACGCCATATGCAATGTCTCTTCGGGAAGAACCGTTTTATCAAGAGCGCCGTGAAAAGCCCAGATTGGAATATCCTTAATTCTCCATGCATTCCAGTACATACCGCCGCCGCAAAGCGGCACCAATGCCGCAAACCATTCGGGGCGTGACATTGCTATTTGCCAAGATGTATATCCGCCCATGCTGGCGCCCGTCAGATAAACCCGGCTTGTATCAACTCGGCTGTCTTTTCGCATTTTGTCGATAAATTCAAGCAAAACATCGAAAAGCTCAAACCATGTGTCGCAGTGACATTGCGGGGAAACAACAATGCAGTCATATTCGGTGTGCCGGCTTAGGTATGCGCGAGCGCGACCGTCATTGATGAGAGCTAACTCGCTGCCGCGCCCGCCTGCACCGTGAATATCAATTATAAGCGGCATATTTTCCTTTTCGGTATCCGATATGTATTTATAGTAATCAAGATATTCGCCTTTTCGGTTTTCGGAATAAAATTTTTCCTCGGTTATCATATATATCACCTTATCAGTTATAGTAATTTCTTGAAAGCACCTCGTTTTGCCAATCTTCGGAAAGATTTACAAACGGACACGAAAACCCTGTGACTCTTACAATTATGTGCTTATAATGCTCGGGGTCTTTCTGCGCTGCAAGCAGATCGTCACGGTTTACACAGTTTATCTGTATGGCCTGAATTCCGCAGACAGCACACGAACGTATGAAATCAACAAGAATTTTACTGTCTATATTACCGAGTGGCAGCATTATGTTAATAATTGAATTGGCAGCGCACTTTTTCAAATTAAGCTTTGAAACGGTTCTGAGAACGTCTGTTACGGAGCGTATCTCATGTATACGGGTGGGGGTAAGCCCGTGGGAGATATAGTAACCGTCGCGCCTGCCGTTTGGCGTGGCTGCCATTTTTTTACCCCAGGAAACGACCTCGGTATACATATAATAACCTATACTGTATTCGCCGCCGAAGAGCGTCGGCAGTCCGCGCGTTATTCTGTAAAGGTCGGAATTAAGCTTTTCGGAAATTTCAAGCGATTCATCAGTGCCGTCGCCATATGAGGGACATTTCTTTGCGAGAGCCAGCAAATATTCGTCGGGCCAGTTGTTTTTGCACTGATTTATAATATCATCAAGCGTACAAACCTTATCTTCAAAGCATAGCTTTTTAATTACCGAGAGAGAGTCAACAACATCGGGGAAACCGGCAAAATTCATTTGCTCGCGCGGATATCCCGTTCCGCCGTTTGATATATCACGGCGGTTTTTTAGCGGATTTCTCATAAGAGCAGAGGTAAGGCACATCGGAGAAATTTCCTTCCAGCACTTACCGCCCACGGCATTAAGATAAGCCTTTCGGTATATCACCTCGTAGGTATTCTTTAAAAAAATATCATATGCTTCTTCAAAGCTTTTTGCTTGCGACAGTGGAGTAAACTGCAAGGCGTTTTCTTTAAGCTTTTCTCCCGGCATATGAATACTCCACTCAAGCATTCTCAAAAGATTGAAGTATTCGCCGCAAGAGGGCTTGTTAAGCTCTCCGCACAAAGCGTCCCAACAGCCCGAAACAATATAATTGCGGGCGTCTTCCAAAGAATAACCGCTTGAAACCAGCGCAGGTATCATTACATCGTCGTTTTCATAAAGCATAATGTTTTTGGCTTTAAGCAGCGGCTTTGAAATGAGTTTTAGGTATTCTTCCGAGGAGGAAGAACCAAAACGGCACATTATTTTGGGATATATAAGGTCAAGCTCCAAGGCGGCGTCAACAAACATACGCGTAGCAGCGTTGAAAACTTCGTTGCCGTCTTTATCAACCCCACCCACGGTTATTGAATTTTCATACTCGTAATCTGCATAGCCCGACATTATTTTGTCGCGGTCTACGTGGCAATCCCAAATAAGCATAAAGCGGCGCATATCGTCATAGTTTTGCTCGGCGCTGCCAGAATTGTCAAGAAATTTTTCAAGCAGCAGATCGGGTCTGCCTATAGAATTGTATCCGTACCCTTCAAGACTGCCTAATGCCTTTCGCATAAATGCAAATGTTGCAAGTCCTTCAAAGAAGGTTGCAGGCGGATTCCACGGTACTCTGCCTGCGGTTTTTGCAATAAGTTCAAAGCAGCGTATGTTTTCGGCGTCGCTTTCGCTTTCAAGTCGGCGGTTAGCCTCGGCGGAAAATTTTTCTGCCATAAGTTTAAGCGCTTTAAGCCCTGTCATTGCCGATTCAATAAAATCGCGTTCTTCATTGCTTTCACAATTTTCAAGCTCTGTTTTTGCTTCCTCATATACACCCTTAAGACCTACCGAAAATATTTTCTCCATCGGAATCGGCGAATGCTCTGTGTCAAAATAAGGTCCGCAGGTGAGGTACAGTATATCGGACATGTTTTTGCAGAATAACCGTTCATTTTCAGGTGAAATATCGTTGGAAATATGAGCGTTCTTTTTGAACATCCAACCGTTGGCGTGACTGCCGCCTCTGCAATATGCTCCGTCACTGTAAGCTTCAAGAGCGCCTGTTTCAAAATAAAACGGCATTCGGTCGAAAAGCACGGGAGTAAATTCCTCGGCAATTGCTTTGTATTGCGCGGCTTTAAGCTTGTAGGAAGAGAGACCCGGGTTTTTCTTGTCAAACTCATCAAGCCGCGCATAAACCTTTTCTCTTAAAGCTTCAACTGAATTATGAACCGATTCTTTATAGTAGTGTTTCAGTTCGGCTTTCAGGTTATTGTATTCCATATGTAATTCCTCCTTAAATTTTAAGATTGATAACAGGATTTTCGTTTTTGCGTAGCATAAATTCTTTTGTAAAGTTTTCTATGCATACATTGTAACTGCCGTAAAAGCCGCGAAATTCCGCAAATCCGCCATCGTCGGTCACAAGCTCCTCATCGGTGTGCCATAGCTCATCAATCAACTTTTTAAGCCGTAACGCGGATCTTTTCGGAGTCAGATCATGGTGCCACAATCCACCGCGGCAGTTGTTTTCATTCCAGCCCGAGCCGTTGTCATGTGCGTAGCCGTCAGGCACATTCCAATAAACTATATTGTTCATTGCAGGGTGACTGAACCAAACGGTATAAAGTATTTCAAGTAAATCTGCCTGCAATTCCTCGTCCTCCTCGGTATTACCAAATGTGGGGACGGTTACCTCGGTAATTTCAAGAGGAAGTCCGAGCTCGGATATTATATCAAGTCCCTTTAAAATCTTATCGATTTCAACCATAGGACTTCCGCGTTTAACACTTGTTTCATACTCTTCCGGAGTCTTGGTGCTTACACCTGTGAAAATATGATGCTGCAAACCTATTTTGTCAATCTTAACGCCGCTTTTCAACGCATTTTCAAGCATTAAAAAGTAAGCGTCGCGATAGTCGTTTTCTGCTAATCCGATTATAGGATTGCTTTCGTTTATAAGCAACATTTCATTCGGGAAATATTTTTTTGCAAGACCGAAAGCCCATTCGATTATATCGCGCTTGCTGCTTATTACACTTTTATAATTCCAAAAATGCTCACACAATAATTCGTTTATAACCTCAAGCTCAATAAATCTGCCGGTGAAACGCTCAGATATCTGCCTGAAGCGCTCCTCATAAAGTTTCTCCATTGCGTTCATATCATTTATCGGCAGCCATTTGGGAATGTATGTATCATACACAAGGCAATGAAGCTTTGCTTTTATATTGTTTTCATTGCAGTATTCCATACATAATTCAGGTGCCGGTTTGCGGTAAACCTTAGGACTGCTCTTTGAGTAGCGTGGCTTCCCCTGCTCTGGTTCTAGACCGTGCCAATAAAACGGAATTGTTGCTAAATTAAAGTATTTTTTAAATTCGCTGCGATAGGTGGCATTATCACTTTCACTTTCAAATTCATCAAGCATAAGCATATTAGCACCGAAACCGAAATTATGGGAAATCTGATTGATTTTGATTTTTTTGTTTTTTATCGGGATTCCGTTACTGTCGGTAATGTGTAATTTACAATAACCTTTGCGATATTTTTCGATATCACTTTTAACCCTGCCGTTTAACAAAGCTTTATTTTCTTCAATTGTTTTTAACCAGATTTTTCTGTTCTCATCGGCGTTAAGCATAAGCATCATATCCTCCTATACTACAGCACTTCACAATAATTATTATAATGTTTTAAAAATGTTATTACCTCTGCTTTATTTGCAAAATACTGAACTTTATCAACATATAATAACGGACTAAAAAATCAAAGGCCGCAAATAAACCGATTTATATTGGTTTTAGTTGCGGCTTTTGAATATTATTTGTTTGTTTTGTTTAGCTTAACATATTCCTTGGGCGTCATATGGTAGTATTTTTTAAATTGCTTATAGAAATAAGTTTCGTTATTAAATCCACTCATCATACCTACTTCCAATATGGTTTTATTGCTGTTTAAAAGCATATCTGCGGCACGTTCGGTTTTTAATCTGTTAAGATACTCGGTTGGAGTACAATGCAAATACTTATTAAAGCATCTGATAATGTGATTATAAGAATAATTACACATATTTTCTAAATCTTTAGGTGTTAAAAAAGCATTATTGTTTTGCTCAATAAGATTAAGCAAATCCGAAAACCAACCAGGCAGATTGAGTGTTTGTCTTTGCTGACTTTGATCGGAGACAAGAAGCGTACAAATCACTTCAGACACGAGAATTGAAAAAATGAATCCGTGTTTAGGACCGAAGTCCGTTTCCATAAAATTCTTACACTTTTGATACAGGGAATTGTATTGTTCCGGCGTTAATGAAATAGCAAAAGATTCTTCCGGTTTAAAAAGAAAATCTTTACTTATCTTTAAATAATTCAGGGCATTTAACAATATGTCATTTGGAATTCCGATATTATAAAACTCAGTTAAATTATTATTTGTTTTTTTATAGTAATGTATATCCGAAGAGCGTACAAAGCAAAGCGTTCTGTCCTTTATATACTGCGTAGAATCATTGACAATGTGAACAATATCACCGTTAGTGAAAAGAGAAAATTCGCAGTAATTATGTGTATGACGTTGTGATGAATTGTAAGGTTTATAAGGTTTATCGGTATGGATGAATAAGCCGTAGACATCGTTTGCAGAGAGATGCGGATCTAAAGTATAGGTATCCAATTGCCTTGGCCTCCCTTTTCAGTGAAAATTCTTAGATAACTACCTCGACAATAATATAATACACCATTTAATCCGAATTAACAAGAAATTTATTTGAAATGATAAAGGCAACTTAAAAATTGACTCTCGAAATAGTATACATATTTAAATGCAATTATAGCTAAACTTTAATACAAATTATTTTAATGGTGATATTGTTTATAAAAATGGTGATATAGAATAAGAATTAAATATGTATATAATGTATAATACTCATAGAATTAGGGGGAGAACAATTTGAAATTGGACAATTATCATGAAAGCTTCAATAACTTACATGTGAATATGGAAAATCCCAGAAGTTATTACATACCCACGGCAGGCGAACCCGGGTTTGATTTTATTGATTCGAGAAGTGACTCAGACAGATTAATGAGCCTCGATGGGAGTTGGGATTTTGCCATTTATGATTCTGTTGAGGATATCCCGGAAGAAGTTGCTTCAAATAGTTTTAAACTTAACGACACTATTCAGGTTCCGTCTACCTGGCAAAGTCAAGGATATGATAATTCTCAATATGTCAATATGGATTACACAATTCCCTATATGCCGCCGTATGTGCCTAAAATGAATCCCTGCGGAGTCTATAAAAGGTTTTTCACAATTAATGAAATAAAAGACAATCAGTTTTTTCTGAATTTTGAGGGTGTTGATTCTTGCTTCTATGTTTGGATAAACGAAAAATTTATAGGTTACAGTCAGATATCGCATTCAAATTCAGAGTTTAATATAACCGAAACCTTAAAATGCGGTAAAAACGATATTACTGTAATTGTAATGAAATGGTCTGACGGTACATATTTTGAAGCTCAGGATAAATTTCGTGAGACAGGGATTTTCAGAAGTGTTTACATACTTTCAAGACCGCACAATCATATACGCGATTTCAAGGTTACAACGAAATTATCAGATGATCTTGAGTTTGCCGAGATTTGCATAAAAACAGAATTCGCCGGTCAAATGAAGTCATCCGCGGAGTATTGTCTTAAGTCGAGAAACGGGGCAATGATTGCAAGCGGACATATTAACGAAGGCACAACGAAATTTACAGTAGACAATCCGTTGCTTTGGAGTGCGGAAACCCCGAATTTATATATATTACATTTAAAAACAAGTGATGAATGTATATCGACATATGTCGGAATCAGAAAAATTTCGGTTGAAAATTCTGTTGTAAAGCTAAATAATCAGCCTATTTTAATCAAGGGAGTTAATCGTCACGACAGCAATCCGGTGAGGGGTGCGGCGGTGAATTATTCGGATATTATGCAGGATTTAGAGCTTATGAAACAGCATAATATAAATGCAATAAGGACTTCACATTACCCTAATGTATCTTATTTTCCGACGCTATGCGATTATTACGGCTTTTATTTAATGGCTGAAAGTGATTTGGAAACGCACGGTTTGAGAAGGCTGTATCCGCCGGAAAACGAATTCAGTCTTTTAAATAATGACCTTAATATTAAAAATGTTTTTCTTGACAGACAAATTTCAAATTACGAAAGAGATAAAAATCACCCGTCTGTATTGTTTTGGTCAATCGGTAATGAATCAGGATATGGGAAAAATATTGAGGCGTGTGCGGAATACTATAAAAGCGTTGATCCCGAACGGTTGGTACATTATGAGTCAATGTATTACCCGGAGGATTACAAGCCCGATGTTTCAAATCTCGATTTCAGAAGCCTTATGTACCCCGGAGAAGAAGCGGTATTAGATTACTTTAAACGGCAGAAAACACTTCCGGAAAATGAACGTAAACCGATGATACTTTGTGAGTACAGCCATTGCATGGGGAATGGTCCGGGAGATTTTGAGGATTATTTTAATTTATTCAGAAATATTCCTGAAATGACCGGAGGCTTTGTTTGGGAATGGTGCGACCATGCGGTGTATAACGGAGCGGCACCCAACGGAAAGCCGAAGTACCTGTACGGCGGAGATTTTGGTGACAAGGTTAATGACGGAAATTATTGCGTAGACGGTTTGGTTTATCCGGATAGAACAGTAAGCAATAGCTTAAGAGAATTGAAAAATGTTTACAGGCCGGTAAGAATGAGCTATTCAGACGGTAAGTTCACAATTACCAATCTATATGATTTCAATAATCTCGAGGATGTCTTATATATTGAATATGAAATAAAGACAGACGGGAAAACAAGAGTGACGAAAAGACTTGATGATTTTAAACTGTCACCGCATGAAACAAAGGAACTCAATGTTAGCTTACCGAATGATATTTATGGTGAAACATATATTATTTTTACATTTAGAGCTAAAGTTTCTGCACCGTTTATAAAGGAATGTTTTAATTTAGGGTTTGAACAGTTTTGCCTCAACACGGAAAAACCGGTGTACGATATATCCTTTGAAACACCGATAGAGATGGTTGAGGATAATCGATATATTACTGTATCGGGAGAACGGTTCGAATATGTATTTGATAAATTAAACGGAAACATTAAGTCGATAAATTTTAATAAAAAAAACATTTTAGAAAGACCTGCTGAGTTTAATATCTGGCGTGCGCCCACCGACAATGATATCAAAATAAAGGAAGAATGGTTAAGAGCAAGATTTAACGATGCTTTTTCCAATGCTGATTTTATTGAATGTTACTGCGATGGCAAAAGAGCACTTATAAGGGGACATATCAGCATATTGGCAAGCGGTGTGCAGAAAATATTAGATGCAGATATATTATGGGAAATAAACGGAAAAGGAGAATTGAAATTTTGCTGCAATGCAAACAGAAATCCTGTTTTTCCGCCGTTGCCGAGATTCGGGTTGAGATTTTTTCTGAAACGTGATTTTGAAAATGTTGAATATTTTGGTAAAGGGCCGTATGAATCTTATATAGATAAGCAACAGGCTACATACTATGATCTGTTTGTTTCAAGCGTTACCGATATGTATGAGAATTACATAAGACCGCAGGAAAACGGAAATCATATTGGAACTCGATTTGTAAAACTTGAAAATGTTGCCGATGACGCTGTGGTTCGAATTGATGCTGTAAATGCTCCGTTTAATTTTAGTTTATCACATTATTCACAGGAAAATTTACAAAGCACAAAACATAGCTTTGAACTTGAAGAAGAATCGTATACTGTTTTATGCGTTGACTATGCTCAGAACGGAATCGGTTCGCAAAGCTGTGGTCAGAGGATGAAAGAAGATTACCAATTCGATCTGCCGAAATTTGATTTCAGCGTTGGTTTCTCCTTTAAATAAATAATAGCTATATGAAAGGTGTGAAACAGGTGAAAAACGCATCCATAATAAAAAGAATATGCGCTTTTGCACTGGTGTTGGGGATAATATCATCGTTGGGTGTATCTGCTGTACAGAAAAATTCTGAAAACAGTTATAACAGTGAAGGCAATATCTCCGATTCTGGCAGCGTTGAGTTGAATGATAATTACTCGAAATATATTTCAAGCATTGGCAATTATCAATATGCGGACAGTAATATTGTTCTTGATCCGCTGAGTTACAGCACTTCAGGCAATAAGGTCTTGGATATAAAAAGTCTTTACGGTGAAGAAAATGTATTGATTTTAAACCCGAATAGCTCGGTAACATATGATTTTTCCGTAAAAGATAATTGCTCATATAATCTTATACTCAAGTATAAAATTTATGACGAAAGCGGAATGGATGCTAAAATAGGAATTGAAATTGACGGAACCTATCCGTTTGCTGCCGCGGAAGAAATTGAGATTCCGAGAATGTGGGCGGATGCCGGCGAGTTCCGTAAAGATGATTTCGGGAATCAGTTTTCGCCTGAACAAACAGATTATCAGGGATTTGTTTCAAAGCGGTTGTATGATACAACCGGAGAAATTACAGAACCGTATTTATTCGGATTTTCCAAGGGCAACCATCGATTAACCCTTTCGGTTAAATCGGGAAGCATAGCAATTTTGCAAATAATTATATCTGTTCCCGATAAGCCGGCAAAATACAGTGACCTGATGGGGGAGTATGAGAGAAACGGATATAAAAAGTACAACGGCGAACAGATTGTTACTGAGGGAGAAAACGCAAGTATTAAAAATTCAAACTCCATAATACCTCTTTCTGATAACAGTTCCAAAATTCCTGCGCCGTCAAGCTCTGTGAAAACACTTATAAATTATATCGGCTCTACGAATTGGCAAAATGCCACCGATGAAATAACATGGGAAATAGATGTTCCCGATGACGGGCTTTATAAATTGGGGCTTATGTATAAACAGGATAAGGTCATCAACGGTGTTTCATACCGACATATTAAAATTGACGGTTGTACTCCGTTTGAGGAGGCCGCGCATATAGCATTCCCATACTGTATAGATTGGAAGTTTTATGAGTTTTCCGATGAAAACGGTGACAGCTACTACTTTTATCTTACAAAGGGTAAACATGAGCTTTCAATGAGCGTCACGATGGGTGAAACAGCAGAGGCATACAGAAGAATAAAGGCTGTAACTACGGAACTCGGCAACCTTTATATTGATATTGTTATGATTACCGGCGAATCGCCTTCGGCAAACAGGGATTATGAATTGTTTAAGCAAATTCCGGATTTTATGGACATTCTGAAAAATAATTACACCGAATTGCAGAATTTGGCAGATTATATTCGTGATTATACCGGAAAGCGCAGTACAAGCCTGGTGGCGGCAATAAATAATATGTCACGCGTTCTTAATTCGATGTATGAGAATAAGTACACGGCGCATACATATGTTTCCGATTTCTACTCAAACTATGTAACATTAAGTTCATGGCTCTATGAAATGACGGTAATGCCGCTGAGCATCGATCAAATTGTCTTTGCAGCGCCTGAAAGTGATTTTGAATATAAGAATGTAAACTTCTTTGAAAAAATGGCATTCACCTTTGTTAAATTTCTTAATTCGTTTTCAAGCGGTTATTTAAAGGTCAGCGATGATAAGAAAAATTCCGAAAGCTTGAAAATATGGGTTAACTGGGGAAGAGATCAGGCGCAGGTATTAAATTCATTGATTCAGGAATCGTTTACTGCCAAAACCGGAATTTCTGTTGATTTGGAGATAACAAACGCCGATCTCATAAAGGGAATGCTTTCAAACAATGCTCCGGATTTGTCGTTGCATCTTTCGCGCGCAACACCTGTAAATCTTGCGATGCGCGGCGCGTTATATGATCTTTCAAAATTTGATGATTATGAAGATGTTTTAAAGCGGTTCGGAGAATCTGCCGAGATACCGTATCAGTATGACGGCGGTACATATGCATTACCGGATCAGCAATCATTTTATATTATGTTCTATAGAAAGGATATTTTTGAGCGTTTGAATCTGGAAGCGCCTAAAACATGGAATGAGTTTCTTGAAAACACAGCTGTATTGCAAAGAAACAATATGGAAGCTTATATACCGTATGCCAAAATAACTGCTGCAAATACAACCGATGTCGGTCTGGGTGGATTAAATTTATATGCTACGGTACTAATGCAGAGCGGCGGAAGCGTGTATAGCAAAGAGAAAAATGAAAGCCTTTTTACATCATCAACATCTTTGCAGGCATTCAAATACTGGACAGATATGTATACTCAATACAAAATTCCCACAGAAATGGATTTTTACAACAGATTCAAGGTTGGAACCTGCCCTATGGGAGTGACAACATACACTACATATACTACATTACTGCAAACAGCCCCCGAAATCAGCGACAGATGGGCTATTGCTACAGTTCCCGGAACCGTTCAAAGCGACGGAACTGTTAATAGTACAGTTTCGGGTGCCGGAACCGGGTGTTCGATTTTAAACTCATCAAAAAATAAAGAAGCTGCATGGGAATTTTTAAAGTGGTGGACCGAAGCGGATACACAGCAAAGATATAATGCGAATGTTGAATCTATATTGGGAGCGGTTTCAAGAGTTACAACTGCCAATGTTGAGGCATTCTCAAAAATGGGCTGGGACAGCGAAGATCTTAAGATATTGCTTGAAGAGCGCAATAATATTAAAGAAATACCTGAAATCCCCGGAAGTTATTACTTGTCGCGTTCTGTCGATCAGGCATTTTGGGCGGTTATTAACGGTACGGATACAGTAAAGGATGCCGTCACAAAATGGGGTAAAGAGGCAAACGAAGAAATAAAACGTAAGATCAGCGAGTATCAAGGAGAAGAACAATGAAAAGTAAAATTTCCAATAATAAGAAAATACTTGTTTCTGAAAACACCTGGTTCTGGCTGCTGCTAGCTCCGTTTCTTTTAATGTTCTTTTTGTTTACGGTTATTCCTATACTTTCGTCAGCTGTGCTCAGTATGTTTGAGTTTGATTTAATAGCGAAACTTAAATTTGTGGGATTCAATAATTATATCCGACTTATATTAAACGATAATGTTTTTTCAATAGTACTTTCTAATACCGTACTTTTTGCGTTGATCGCAGGACCTTTAGGATTTTTGTTATCATTTGTTTTGGCGTGGTTTATAAATGAATTCAGACCCATTGTCAGAACGATATTATCGTTTCTGTTTTACGCGCCGGCTTTGGTCGGAAATGCGTATTTTGTCTGGCAGGTTGCCTTTTCAAATGATAGCTACGGTTATGTAAACAGTTTGCTTTTGTCGTTAGGGCTGATAACGAGTCCGATACAATGGCTCAAGAATGCTGATTATGTAGCTACTATCGTTTTGGTGGTTCAGCTGTGGCAAAGTATGGGTGTATCGTTTTTGGCAAACATTTCGGGTCTGCAAAATATAAATAACGAAATGTATGAAGCGGGAGCTATTGACGGTATCAGAAACAGGTGGCAGGAATTATGGTACATAACGCTGCCTACGATGAAACATATGCTCTTGTTCAGTGCAGTTATGCAAATCGCATCAAGCTTTTCAATCAGCGCTATAGCGATTCAACTTGCAGGTTACCCGAGCGTCGAGTATGCCGCCGATACAATAGTATCGTATATGGCGGATGTGGGGACTGTCAGATATGAAATGGGTTACGCTTCGGCAATGTCGGTTGTATTGTTTGCAATAATGGGACTGACCAGATGGATTGTAAGTAAAGCTTTGAACGGAACGGGGAGGTAATTGAAATGAAGAAAAAACGCTCTGATTCCGTCAAGGCATCGTTTCGTCAAAGTCAAACGAGAAGATTTACCCGTTCCAAGGCAGGAAACTTCTTTTACATTCTTTTTCTGTTGGCTTTCGGGTTGTTTTCGGTACTTCCTTTATACTATTGTATCGTTACTTCATTTAAACCGTTGGATGAACTTCTTGTTTTTCCGCCGAAATTTTGGGTGACAAGGCCGACATTTGAAAATTTCCTTGTTTTGCCAAGCCTTTTATCTAACCTCAGAGTACCGCTTTTAAGGTATATTTTTAACAGCTTGTTTGTTTCTGTTGTATCAACATTATTGTATGTATTGGTTGCAACAATGGCGGCTTTTACCCTGAGCAAATCGAAAATTAAAGGGAAAAAATATATTTTTGTCGCTGTACAGTTTGCGTTGCTTTTTAACGGATACACTTTGGCAATACCGCAGTATCTTATCTTTTCAAAACTTCATATAATAGATACTTACTGGGTTATGATCGTGCCTTATGTTGCCTCTACTATGGGTGTTTTTTTGATGAAGCAGTATATGGAAGAGGGTATTCCGAACGCTTTGCTCGAGGCGGCAAGGATAGACGGAGCAAATATACCGTATATATTTTTCAAAATTGTTTTGCCTATGGTTAAACCATGTTTGCTAACATTGACTCTTTTCGGTTTTCGCGATGTTTGGTCAACAGTCCCCAACGGAACCGTTTTCAATGAAACGATAAAAACATTGCCTATGGTTATGTCGCAAATAACAGCCGGCGGCGTAGCAAGACAGGGGAGCGCTATGGCTGTAACGGTTATATTGATGATTCCGCCGATAATCGTATATATGGTTTCACAAAGCAATGTTATTGAATCAATGAACAGTGCCGGAATAAAAGGATAAGGAGGAGTATTTTTGAAAAAGAAAAAAAGAATAATAAATACGGTAATCCTTTTATTGATTGCTGTGTTTATTGCTTCACCTTTAACAGCCTATGCTATTTCCGGAAAAACAAGCAACCAAATTCCGTATGACAGCTATACATATTGGAATTACTCCGCATCGGAAAGAAAAGCGGTCTATTGCAAACCGATTTATAAAACAGAGCTTGTATTGGACTATATGGATATGGGCGCCGAAAAACAGCTCGGCAAGATCACAGATGTAGTCGCCTCAAAATCCGGCAAACTGTATATTCTTGACGGCGATATGTCGGCAATATATATATTGAATTCCGATTATAAGTCGAATGGAATTATAAACAGTATTTCAAACGGTAATGAGAAATTGACCTTTAAAGATGCCCGCGGAATATATGTTGATTTAGAGAACAACATTTATATTGCCGATACCGAAAACGGTCGGGTAATTGTTTGCAATGAAAACGGAGAGCTTATTAAACAGCTCCTTTTACCTGATTCAAAGTTGATACCGGATGATTTTAATTTCCGTCCGATAAAGGTGGCGGTTGACGCCAGAGGATATATGTATGTTTTGAGTGACGGATCATATAACGGTGCGATACTGTATTCGCCTGAGGGTGAATTTCTCGGTTTTTACGGTGCAAACAGCGTCAAGTCATCAGTCACTCAGGTCATAACCCAACTGTGGAACAAAGTGATTATGACGGATGAAAAAAGAGCGGCATCTGCAACTGTTCTGCCGTACCAGTTCACGGATATATGCATTGACAGTAATAATTTTGTATACACGGCAACGGGTAACACAAATAAGTTTGCTACAACCGGACAGCTCAGAAAGCTAAGCCCCGGTGGAAAAGATGTTATTGAATCAAACGGATATAATTACTCTGACGAAGGAACCGGAACTTATCAACAGGATATGCACGGACTTGATGTTGACGCTCAGGGATTTATATATGCTATCGATTCATCATACGGTCACATATTTGTTTATGATCAGAATAATAATCTTCTGGGCGTGTTCGGTTCGGGTGCAAAGACCGGAACTCAGGACGGTTCTTTTACAATAGCGTCGGCAATTACCATAAACGGAAATGATGTTATCGTTTCGGACAGCACATTGAATACAGTAACGGTTTTTAAGGAAACGGATTACGGAAAGCTTTTAAAGCAAGCGCAGATTTTGACCGATAATGGTGATTATATTAAAGCTAAGCCGTTATGGAACGAGCTTATAAAGCAGGACAAGCAAAATCAATTGTGCTATAAGGGACTGGCAAAGGCGTATTTGGATGAAAAAAATTACGCTGAATCGCTTAATTATGCAAAAGAGGCTTACGACAGGGATACATATGCTTTGGCGTTTAAAGAAATCAGAAACGACTGGATATCGGGTAATTTTGTTTTAATTATTGCAATAGTACTTTTATTGATAATCTCCTTAATAATGTTGTCACGTTATATCAGAAAAAAAGCTTATGGTCTTAACGGCAATCTGAAGGTTATGCTGTCGGTTTGGAAAAGCCCTGGAAATACATTTGAAGCAATAAAATATAAAAATATGGGCTCGGTTATAACAGCAACCGCGATTGTTCTTATCTATTATGTTACCGATGTTATGAAATCAACTATGGGCGGATTTTGCTTTACAGCTTTTAGTGCCTCCTCCTACAATGCCGCAATAACATTCCTTAGGACATCCGGAGCAATTTTGTTATTTGTTATGTGTTTTTGGGCGATTTCGGCGTTGATGTCCGGTCTTGGAAAGATAAAAGAAATATATGTAGTGGTAACTTACAGTATGCAGCCGATGATAGCGGCAAACCTTATATATGTATTATTGACAAATGTTATGCTGCCGTCGGAAATCGGATTTTTAAATATATTTATGACCGTTATGACGCTTTATTCCGCTTTTCTTGCAATAATGGGCTTGATAAAGGTAAACGATTATACATTCGGTAGGTTTGTGGCTGTAACAGCGCTTACGGTTGTGGCTATGATAGTTGTTATATTTGTAGGTACGGTAATCTTTTTGTTAATGCAGCTGTTAATAAGATTTTTAAAGACAGTTGTTACAGAAACCAATAAAATTATTACATTCGGAGGTTGATATAAATGAGAAAAATAGCAGCAGTTATACTTTCATTTGTAATAGTTTTCGGTTTTGCAGGTTGCAACAGACAAAACTTTACTGTAAATGCCTACAAAAATGCCTCCGATTATAATAATGTTCCCGGCGGTGTTGTAAAGGATAACGGAAAATATTCTTTGGTTTGGGATAAGAAAAATGCCTGCGTTTCAATACTTGATAACGAAAATCAGATTTATTGGAACACCATTCCGGACAACGCAAGCGACAATACCACCCAACCGCAGGTTTTTTCCGCAATATCGGTAAGTTATGTTGAGAGCAAAACGCTTAATACAAAGCAGGTACATTCAAATAAAAGCGTTAAAAGAAAAACATATTCTTCCGAGAAAACGGAAAACGGAATCAAGGTAACATTTTATTTTGATGATATTAATGTATCCGTGCCCGTTGAATATGTTTTGCGTAAAGACAGTTTTGCGGTAATCATTGATCCGAATGAGATAAAAGAAAATACCGAGCTTGTTTCTGAGGTTTCGGTTGCTCCGTTTAGCTGTTCGGTTTTGAATACAGCCTCCAGGAAGGATAATTACTTGTTTACACCGGATGGCAGCGGCGCTCTTATTTATCCTAAAACTACCGGCAGCGGCATAACCTCGCTTATAACCCGGCAAATGTATGGCTCTGACGGCATGATAGATGAATATCCGGCTACCAAAACACAGGATATTCGGTTGCCCGTTTATGGTGCTAAAAACGGAGATAAAGCTATTCTTTCCATAATAGAAAGCTCAGCGGACACAGCAGAGCTCTCCGTCAATGTCGGTTCAGAAACATATGGCTATTCATCGATTTATTCCTCGTTTAATATACGCGGATTGCAAACCGTTGAAACAGAAGCGGTGCTAAAGCAGACATCTACTAAAAAGAGTATGTTTTGTAAGGGCAAGACAACCGAAAAGATAACGGTAGGATTTTATCCGTTGCAAGGTGAAAAGGCTGATTATGTAGGCATGGCTGACTGTTACAGAAACTATTTGATATCAGAAAAAAAACTCAAAAAATCAAACAGCGACTCAATTTTAAATTTAAAGTTTATAGGAGGAGTTCAAAGAACCGTCAATACACTCGGCATACCGCACAAATCGCTTTATGTTGCTACGAACTTCAAAGAAGTAAACGACATAACGAACGATTTGATTAAGAATACGGGTGTCAATGCCAATGTTGATCTAATAGGATTCGGTAAAAGCGGAGCAAATATAGGTAAGATCGCCGGCGGATACGGTTACGCCTCCGGGTTTGGGTCCGTAAAAAGCATTAAGGAACTGAGCAATAACAAGAATGTTTCTGTATTCTTTAATTTTGATGTTATCAGGCTTGGCAAGGGCGGAAACGGAGTTTCTATGTTTAACGGGACCGCTATATCGGCGCTTGGAATGAAAAATCCACGATATTATGCAAAATTGGCTTTCCCGGACAGTTACCTGACAGATGACAGCTATTATTTTGTAAAGCGCAATAAACTGAATGAAATATGCCGTAAGGCAACAAATGCTGCTGAAAAGTGGGAAATAGAGGGTATAAGCTTTGATACATTAAGTTCTATGTCCTATTCGGATTACAGCGTTTCCAAATACTACGCAAAATCTGATTTTGAAAAACAGGCAACGGAAATAATAACTTCGGTAAAACAAAACGGCAATAAGTTTGCCGCCTTCGGCGCTAATGCCTATTCTGCCGTACTTGCCGATCATATCTACGATGCACCTGTTTCGTCTTCAAAATATCAAGTCTATGATTGTGATGTACCGTTCTTCCAAATGGTATTCAAAGGGTATGTATCAATGTCTGTTCCGTCCCTGAACTTTGAAATAGATTACAATTCAGCATTTTTAAGAGCGGTAGAAACGGGTTCGGGGCTTGCTTATACGCTCATATCAAATTATGACGGTGATTTAAAAGAAGCCAGGGATAATGTATTTTATTCTTCGGTTTACGGCGATAACAGAGAAAGCATATTATCGGATATCGAAAGATATAAATCTCTGTTTGAAACTGTCAAAAACACCGAAATTACCGAGCATACAAATATTACCGATACACTTCACTGCACCGCTTATGCTAACGGAATAAAGGTATATGTAAATTACGGAAACGAAGATTGCGAAACTGACGGTGCTGTTGTTAAGGCAAACGATTTTACGGTAAGGGGTGTGAGGCAATGAAAGCAAAGAAAAAATACAAAGGCATTGACAGCTTAAAAGCGACCTTCGGCAGGCGGTTTATACTGATTTGGCAGATAGGAATAGTGCTGTTTGTTATTATTCCGATTTTTCAGTCTATTTGGTATTCATTTTCCAAGATCAGTATGGTTGATACGGGTCTTAGCAGCGTATTTGTCGGGTTTAAAAATTACACCTATGCCGTTAAAGCAGATCCGAATTATCTTTCATATCTTACCGATGCTTTGATTGAAATGTTGTACTCTCTTCCCTGTATAGTTATTATCAGTATGATTATAGGCATTATTCTCAGTTCAGAGTTTAAGGGCAGATTGTTTTTCAGATGTCTGTACTTTTTACCTGTGATTATTGCAACAGGCTCGGTATTGGAATGGATAAGCACCTGCACAAGCCCCGACCTTACGAGCGCGGGTGTGGGTATGAACGAGACTAATAATATGATTGATATTGCCGATCTTATGTCAACCTTAGGGTTGGAGGGCGAATTTGTTAAATATTTTCAAATTGCCATAAGTAAGATATTTGATTTGGTTTGGGCAAGCGGCATACAAATAGTGCTGTTCATTGCAGGAATGCAATCAATACCCGATTCGCTTTATGAGGTATCAAAAGTTGAGGGAGCAAGTAAATGGGAGGAATTTTGGTTTGTTACATTTCCGATGCTTTCGCCTATAACACTTTTGGTAATAATATTTACTCTTGTGGAAATTGTCACAGCAAAAACAAATATAGTTATGTCGTATGTATATAAGCTTATGTCAACACTTAACTATGATCAAAGCTCGGCTATGCTGTGGTTGTATTTGCTTGTGTTCGGTGCGTTTATGGGACTGGTTGCTTTTGCTTTTTCGCATTTCTGTATGAAAAAGTGGTCATGAGGTAATTCGTATGATAATGGATAAGATGAAAATTAAAACAGATTTACTCGGAACCAACGGCTATAAATTGAAAAATCACACTTTCGGTTTTATTTTTAAGATTTTTCGCTTTGTCCTGTTAATATCCATCGGCTATGTAATCATATATCCGCTTTTATATATGATTTTCACCTCTTTCAGATCAAGCGAGTCATATTTTGACCCCACAATAACCTGGGTTACAACAAAGGTTACGCTTGACGGTTATTCCTTTGCAATGCGCGCTATAAATTATTCTCGTTCGCTTCTTAATACGATATATTATGAGGTTATTGCCGCGTTTATACAATTGGCAAGCTGTGCGATTGTTGCATACGGTTTTTCAAGGTTTGAGTTTAAGGAAAAGAAAATTATGATGGCAATACTGTTTATCACGATTATCTTACCGGTTCAGGCAACAATGCTGCCGACCTATATAAATTATTCACACCTTGATATATTCGGGATTTTCGGAGGTATAAGCAAACTTACGGGGGTGGATTTAAGACCTAATTTACTGAATACGCCGTTTGTATTTTATCTCCCCGCCCTTTTTGGTGTAGGACTGAGATCGGGAATAATAATCTATATTTATATGCAGTTTTTTAAAGGTCTGCCGCGCGAACTTGAGGAAGCAGCATGGATAGACGGCTGCGGTCCGCTTAAAACATTTATCCGCATAATCATTCCGTCGTCAACGGTCGTAATATTCACAAATATGATATTTTCGGTTATTTGGCATTGGAATGATTTTTTCCGAGCGGCAATGTACTTAAAAGACAGGGATCACTTCACATTGGCAGAATCACTCGCCGAGGTAAATAACTCATTGGAGCAGCTACGCAATGTGTTTAATAACAGCACTGCATCTGTAGTAACGGTAATAATGGCATCCTGTGTTCTTTATGTTCTTCCGATATTACTGATGTACATAGTAACTCAAAGGAGGTTTGTGAAGTCAATCGACAGGGTAGGCATTACAGGATAAGACTATTAAACTATTTATATTAAAAACGGAGGTAATGATTATGAAAAAGGCATTTTACAATCGATTGGCAACAGTATTACTTGCAGGAGCGCTTGCGGTTGCGGCTTGCGGCTGTAACGGCAACTCATCCGGCAACAACAAAGGCGGTTCGGGAAGTAAAAAGGACGACGGCGGCAGCTCCGGCAGTGAGAGCAAAGTGAGCTATTATGTTCCCGAATCTACAGTCGGCGCTAACGGCAAGGATTATAAGGATTACGATCCTTATTCAACCGCTAAGGACTACAAGGGAAAGACCGTCAAATTTGCGACATGGATTGACCATACAGGTACTGAGGGCGGCAAGCCTATTCAGAGTTTCTATGACAAGTACGGAATAAAAGTAGAATTGGTTTATTGCTCGCAGGATAACTATGCCGCGGAGGTTTTAGCTCTTATTGCGTCGGGCAATTCACCGGATGTGTATGTTGAAAACGGAAACTTCCCGACGCTTCTGAACATTGCTCAGGATTTCTCGGTAACCGGGGTGGATCTGAACGAACCTATATGGAGTCAGAAGTATATAAACGCCTGCACAATAAATAATAAGGTTTATGCAGTCAATACCGTCAACACACCGTGGGCATCGGGTTATATTACTGTGTATAACCGCGAACTTATGGAAAGCAACGGCATCAAAACGCCCGCTGAATATATTGATGAGAATAACTGGACCTGGGCAAGCTTAAAGGAGTGCGCTAAGCAGGTAGACGCTTTAGGCGCTAATTACAAAGGGATTTTTTATGAAACGAACTGTATGCTTGCAAGTGTTGGCGCTACATCAATCAAGTATGATTCAAAAACCAGCAAGTTTATAAACAACACAAGCGATCCCATGCTTTCAAAGGCACTGCAATTCCTTGCTGAAATGAGATCAGAGGGAATGGTTGGTACTCAAAACGCTTTTGTTGACGGTCTTGTAGGATTTTCCATTAAGCCGGATTACGGTCTTAAGAAAACCGGATTTTACCGCAATATGGATTCTATGGATCTTGGTGTTGCTCCTATGCCTGCATTTGACAACAATACACCGGCAAAGCCCTCTGCACAGCTTCGCGGCTACGGTATTGTTAGAGGCGCTAAGAACCCGAAAGCAGCGGGTCTGTTTATCCGTTACTACCTTGACCCAGCAAATTATGATTTAAGCGAAGCGTTTATTTCCGACGAGGCTGTTAAGTATTATTACGAAAATCTCAAGTTTATGAATGAAAGCTCCGAGGATATTAACTTCTACTTCTTTGGACCCAACGAGCTTGTAGGTTCCGCTTACGGCGCTCTTCAGGGTGATGACATAAATTCTCCTGCACAGGTTTCAACAACCCTTGCTTCGCTTAAGAACAGAGTTCAAAATGCAGTAGATAAAGCTAATGAAACAATTGCCGGTAAATAATCGACCGATTATAAACGGTATAAGCTTTATTCGAAATTGGTTCGTAATAATGGGGCGCTTTATCCGCCCAATCGTTACGGGCAGTAAAATGGAGGTTTATATGGCAAAACGAAATTTATTGCGTCGTTTTTCACTTTTCATTGCTGCCGCAATGCTATTTTCCGCGGCGGGTTGCGGAACGCAAAAAACAGCTTCCGGCAATGCTAGCACTGTAAATGTATCCGATAATTCAGTCAAAATCAATTTTTATAAATCAAACTTATTTGATTTCACAATAGTGCGTCCGAAAAATGCCAGCTCTGAATTGCTCGGTTACATAAAGGAAAGCGTGTTTAAGCAGGCAAGAGCAATTAACAATAAAAGACCAAAGTATATTACAGACGATAATCTTCAACAAAGCGGAAGTTTTAAAGGAATCTATATAGGTGATACCGATTCCGAGATAACAAATACCGCTAAGAAAAAATTTGAGGAAAAGAATCCGATTTATTACAGCTATCAGATAATGGTTATTGACGGTAATGTTTCTATTCTCGGCGGCAGTGATCAAGGTGTGCAGCACGGTATGGAGTATTTTGTAAACAACATATTAAAGGATAAGAACTCTGCCATTGCCGACAATTATTATTATTACAGCGATTCAAAGGACACAAAAAAGCTTTATATTGACGGAATTGATATTTCGAGATTTATAATCTGCTGTGACAGTTATCCTGCGGGTATGGTTTATCGCGGCTGTGAAGAATTGCAGAAAGCAATAAAGAATTTTTCTGACTATGAAATTCCGATAATATGCGGAAAAGGCAAGGAAGAATACAAGAACTATAAGAACATAATTGATGTTTCGGTTGAGGGAAGCGATTATAAGGCATACTCAATAAAGATTGAAAGCGGCAGCGTTAAGATAAGCGGCGGACAGGACTATTCATTAAACGCCGCACTGCATGCTTTTGCCGAAAACATAAGTAATGTTTCGAAATCCAAAAAGATAAACATTAAATCTGATTATGTTTTTAACGGAACCTATGATGACAAAACAATGGGGACAGACGGTTACAGACTTATGTTCGGGGATGACTTCGACGGCAATTCTCTTGATACGAATGTTTGGAAATTTGCTGATTATACATCAGTTATCGGAGGAAAACCGTCAACAGAGTATAATGACAAATCTTATGTTGTAGAGGATGGCAAATTTAAGCAGATAAGCAATAAAAAAGTATTTTCAGACGGTACACAAGGCTTCACGGGAATTAACGCGATGGCTGAAAAATGGTTTACATACGGCTATTTTGAAGCACGCCTTAAATTTCCTAAAGGCAACGGAAACTTCACTTCCTTTTGGGCTTGCGGAAAACGAACCGAAACAAAGCCCTATACGCCTGAAATTGATGTATATGAATGCGGTATAGGCGCAATACGTACTACTGCAAATATGCACAGTTGGTGGAATTACAATGACTTTATCGGCAATATAGTTGCAACGGACGCGCAGAGAGAGGCAGGACACAAATGGCATCTTAACAATACCGGCGTTGTAGATTTGCGAAAAGATGTGGGTCAAACTCCCTATAAGCTGCCCGATGGCGAAGATTTTTCAACCGATTTTCACACCTTCGGCTGCGAATGGACTCCTTCTTTCGTTTCGTTTTATATTGACGGACAGCTTATTTGGAAAGAGGATATGACCTCTAACCTGAAAGACCCGATAAAGGGCTTCCCGGTTTCGGAGTATGCGTTCTTTATAGACGGTCAGCCCATACAGTTAAGATTAAACAGCGGTATAACAAGAGGAACGGATAATATAGCGTTTGCCGATCAGATGCTTCCTCCCGATGAAACCACGGTATACCCGTCTGTTTATGAAATTGACTATGTAAGGCTTTATCAGATGGACGGTATCGGAAAATTCTCCGATACTTATTATGAGAAATAATGGCAGAAAGGGGAACTAATATGAAGAAGAAAGTTGTAGCACTTATTCTGACATTATCTATGCTGTTTTCGGTGCTTTCAGTTTTTCAGATTTTTGCCGACGCAGAAAACAATTCATATCATTCCGGAAATTATATTTTTAATTTCAGTAATTCATCGGATGATGTTATTAAAGTGACAAACGTTGATGTTTCGGGAGGTAAACTATCCACCAAGGAAAATAAAAAGCCGTGGAACAACCTGACTGCAATCCTTAATTATAAGCTTGAAAGCAATAAGACTTATGGGTATGTTATTGACGGCAATGTCAGCGGTTACAGCAATAAAGTCGGGTTACAGGCTCTCTTGACCATGGCGAGCAGCACCAAAGCCGATACGGCAGACAGCGGAATACTTGCGGGTCTTTATAACCCCAACAACCCTAAAGAATGGGTTTTGCCTAAAAACGGAGCTTTGCAATTCAAAGGCGAATTTAAAACAGGTGATTTAGAAGAAAATAACAGCTATCTGGCGCTTCATTTAAACGACGGTACCGATGCTAAATTTGAATTTGATAAAATCAAAATATTTGAAATTCGCACAGGCGATCAAAATTTCGATTTTAAAGACGGATTTGATGTTTTCTACCTTAAAAACGCAAGTATCGGCGGCGGTAAACTTTCGTTAAAAAATGATAACGGCGGCGAGGCTGAAATAAGCGCAGCGTTAAACTACCGTCTGCAAAGCAACAGAACATATTCTTATGAGGTTAAAATGTCTGTAACCGGCGGCTCGGACAGCAAATGGGTAGAACCGCGTTGGTACATTACAAATCCGGTAAATGACAGTAATAATATTATTACAAAAATGGACGGATGGGGTGCAAAGAACGGTCAGACCAAAACTCTTAAGGGTGACTTCAGCGTCGGCACAGTTTCCGGTAACAGCAATATTCTCAAGTTTTATTTCTGGATAGCAAATGATTACAGTTATGATATTGAGTATATTAAAATTACCGAAAAAGAAATTAAATACGATCCTAACACCACCGATTATACATTTGATTTTGATGTTGAGAAAAAAGATACCGTTAAAATAACAAACGGTAAGGTTAAGGACGGAAAGCTTGTCACAAAGGACGGCAAAAAGCCGTACGAAAATTTAACCGCAATTCTTAATTACAAGCTTGAAAGCAATAAGACCTACGGCTATGAAATAGTAGGAACTGTAAGCGGATACAGTAACAAGACATGGATGGGTGCGTTTTTAACAACGGCAAGCAAAACCGAAGCCGATACGAAAAACGGCAAGCTCAGAAATCTTTATTATGCCGATAATATGTCGGGAGCTTTCCAGCCGAAAAACGGAGCGCTGACATTCAAGGGAGAGTTTACAACAGGCGAACTGACGGAAGATAATAATTATCTTGCTCTTTTCCTTAACGATCCTACCGACGCAAGGTTTGAATTTGACTATATCAAAATTTACGACGCAACAACATATCCGGTAAATGAGGGAAATTATACTTTTGAGTTTATAAAAGAGAAAAAGGATCTTATAAATTCAAAAAATGTTGTTTTGTCTGACGGAAAATTGACATTGCACAATCCAAGCGGCACCGGTGCACATATCTTTGCATTTTTAAACTACAAACTTAAGAACGATAAGGTTTATAATTATGAATTTAAACTAAAGGTTTTAAACACCGGAAACGGCAGTTATACACAGGGAGCTTTTTATAACTCAACCGATAAGGAAACGGATAAAAAGCTTGCACACTTTATGCCCGGAAGCGATGAACTCGGAAATGCAATTCCGGTTGTCGGCGAATATGATATTAAGGGCAAATTCTATACCTCTGAGCTTACTGAGGGAAAAGAGTATCTGTCAATAACATTTTGGGATACAAGCGGAGCAGAATTTGAAATATATTCTCTGAAAATTACCGAAACGGACAAACCGGCTATAAAATCCGGAAATGTCAGGATTTCTTTTAACAATTCAGATGATATACTTAATCTTTCAAATGCCTCTGTATCAAACAATATGTTGGTTCTTAATAATCCCGAAGAAACCGGCAAAGGCAGCCGTTTAATGACAATTTTCAATTATCGGCTTAAAAATGATAAGACATATACTTACAATATTAAGTTTAGAATTACGAATGCCGGTAATACAAAATATTCTCAAGGCAGTTTGTTCAGCGCATCCGACTCAAAGGTTATCGGTGTCAAGCTAGCTTACTTTATGCCGAACTGCGATAATAACGGTTTTGCAAAGCCTACTGTCGGCGATTATCTGCAAAAAGGTATGTTTACAACCGACGATCTGGGACAGAATAACTACCTTGCCGTTAATTTTTGGGATGTAAGCGGAGCGACATATGAGATTGAATATATTGAAATCAAGGAGCATGAAAAAGCGGTTATGAAAACTTATACCGGTTCTCATACTTTTGATTTTGAAAACCTTGCGGATATCTCAAGCTATAGCGGTAATGTTGAAATGGATAACGGAAATCTGTATTTGTACGGTAAAAACAAGCAGAGCGAATACGGCGGTAATTTTGTTCGTTTGCCTTTTAAACTTGAAAGCAATAAAACCTATGCCTTTGAGATCAAATTTACTGCTACTGAGGCTAAGATAGATCCTGCTCAAAATGCTCTTTTTGCATTTGTTTATTCAAACGGTAAGAGAAATGACGGTAAAACCATAACCTTTATCAATTCACATTACGGTTGGCAAAAGTTAAGAAGCGGAACAGAAACAAATTCAGGCATTTTCAGAACCAAGGATATTAACAGCGATAATGAGTATCTGGTTATAAAGACGGTCGATTACTCCGAGCAGGATATCATCATAGATTATGTAAAGGTTAAAGAGGTATCTTTAAAGAATTTCAGTGCGAAATCTCATACCTTTAATTTTGATGATATAACCGAAATTGATGAAAATGCAGGACCGATACAACTTCCCTGTAAGGATCCTAAAACCGGAGAAAACACACTTGCTTTAAAAACAACGGCATTAGGTCAGGGAACTTTTGTACGTCTTCCTATTGCTGTTGAACCGTTTAAGTATTATCAGGTAAGTATAGATTACCGCTTTGACGGCGACGCAGCAGATTTGGGAAAAACATATCTGGTTTTATGGCCAAGCTATAATACCGGTGCCGGCAAGGACGGAACTTTCCTTTATCAGAACGGTACTAAACGGTTTGCAAATGTTTTTCAGGTCGATGAAGCGCAGGCTACCGATAAATACCAAAGAATTACCGTTAATTTCAGTGTGACCGAGGAACAGATAAAGGGAGGTCAGAACTATGTCAGCCTTGCATATATGCACGGTACCGACGCTGATGCAGTACTGTATATAGACAAAATTACAATTAAAGAGGTTGATAAATACGATATTGCGGTAATGGCAAATATCGGAAGCACCGAATGGTCTGCTCCAAAGGCAAATTCTGCGGATTATCAGGATTGGGAAAAATGGGATATATCCGATATGGATAAAACCTCGCAGAATAATTCAAAGAATTCATCGGGTGATACCGTTAATAACTCAAATACGGTAACCATCACTGTTATAATCGCGGCAGCCGTTGCGGTTATAGGCGGAATATCCGCGTTTGTAATCGTTAAAAAGAAAAAGAAATCTAAAAAGGCGTAAAATCGCAAATCGGGTGAAATTAAGTGAACATAAATAAAATAATAGTTTTGTTCAAAACACATCTGGATATCGGGTTCACTGATTTTTCCGCTAATGTAACAAAGAAATATATAAACGAATTCATACCGAATTCTATTTCTGTTGCAAACGAGCTTAAAGCCACCTCTGAAAGCAGGCTGATCTGGACAACGGGTTCATGGCTTATATATGAATACCTGAAACAGCAGCCTGCCGAGCAGGCGGAAAAACTCAGAAAAGCCATAGCGGACGGAGATATTTGCTGGCACGGTCTGCCCTTTACTACCCATACCGAGCTTATGAGCAAAGAACTTTTTGAATATGGTTTATCGCTCAGTAAAAGGCTCGATGACGAATTTGGCAAAAAGACCGTTGCCGCAAAATTGACCGATGTTCCGGGGCATACGAAAGCTATAATTCCGCTTCTTAAAAAGGCGGGTATAGAATTTTTACATATCGGTGTAAATCCTGCGTCGACTGTGCCGGATGTTCCTCCGCTTTTCCGATGGAAAGCGGATACGGGTGAGGAAATTACCGTAATGTATAATGACGGTTACGGCAAATTTTCCAAAATAGGCAACAGCGGCGTTGCCGTTACCTTCGCCCATACCGGAGATAATGCGGGCGTTCAGTCGGCTGAGCAGATTAAAGAGGTGTATGCCGATATCAGGGCGGAATACCCGAACGCCGAAATCATTGCAGGCAATTTAAACGATGTTGCGGCTGTTGCAGAAGGTATTGCCGACAGTCTGCCCGTAATAACTGCCGAGATCGGCGATACATGGATACACGGCGTAGGCACAGACCCGTTTAAAGTCTCGGTGTTTAAGGGACTGGAAAGATTTTGGAAGCAAATGCCTGATTGCCAAGATAAAGAAAAGCTTGCCGCCGCCTTAATAATGATTCCGGAGCATACTTGGGGGCTTAATGTTCATACCAATTTGGGCGACCACGAGCATTATGACCGCGACAGCTTTAACGAATACCGTAAAACCGCCGCAAATTTCATGCGAATGGAAGAGTCTTGGCAGGAGCAGCGCAATTACCTGTTAAATGCCGTGAATGGACTTAGCCCTGAAAATAAGAACGACTGTCTTAAAATTATTTCACAGTCAAAAAGAAGTAACGGTTTAAAGCGTTATCCTGCGGCGATTCCTAACGGAACGGAAACAGAGCTCGACGGCTATAAATTTATATTTAATAACCGCGGAGAAATAGTTTCGCTTAAAAACGGCGATAAGATAATTGCGGACGATAAACACAGACTGTGTACTCTTATTTACGAGCAATTCTGCGCTGACGATTATGAGCGTTTTCATTCTCAGTATAACCGCTGTGAAGAGGTATGGTGCTATGAGGATTTCACAAAGCCCGGCATAGAGGACGGCAGCGAGTGCTATTGCCGATATATGCCGCAAAGCGTCGCGGTTTACCCCGTGGATGATACTCTTCTTGTAAGATATATGTTTCCGAAATCGGCACATAAAAAATTCGGCTGTCCTTTAGCGTTTGATATGATCGTCAGCATTGCCGACGGAGAAATACATTTTGACCTTGCCTGGTTTTGCAAACCGGCAAACCGTGTTGCCGAGGCATTGTGGTTCGGTTTTCATCCTATCGCGGAAAATAAGAGAATCAGCAAATTGGGAGGTCTTATTGACCCTGTTAATGTTGTTAATGACGGTCAATGCCGTTTGCACGCTACCGATTTCGGCGTTGTGTATAACGGACTTTCTATTGAAACGCTTGATACCGCGCTTGTTGCGCCGTCAAGCCCATCACTTTTAAATTTCAGCAATGAAAAGCCGAGCGATAAAGACGGCATATACTTTAACCTTTATAATAACGTCTGGGGCACGAATTTCCCTATGTGGTACGATGAGGACGCGCGTTTCCGTTTTATTATAAAAAGCAAATAACCGAGAGCGTATTTAGGCTTTTAAAATATAATTTTCCGTGGTGAACAGTACGGTTATCTCGGTTTATATACAGAAAGAGGTGAGGCAATAAAACAGTGTTTTCAATTCGCATTTCCTATTAAAATATAAAGGAGCAAAATGTAAATGAAAAAGAAAACCTTGTCAATTTTATTAACGGTTGCAATGATGTTCTCTTTAATAAGCCTGCCCCAAGCGGCGGCAGAGGGTGAAACAGCCGTGCGCCACAGCGGAGATTATACATTTGAATTTACTGACGTCAGCGAAATAACCGGCGGCAGCAGAAATGTTACCGTACAGAACGGTAAGCTGATAAAAAACATTAACGAAACAGCATGGGCGTGTAATCTTAAGGCAATCCTGAATTATAAACTTGAAAGCAATAAGACCTATGCTTATGAAGTTGTCGGCACATTGGATAAGTATACTACCGGACAAATATACCCCTATCTTGCCACGGCGACTGAAACCGATGTTAAAACAACTCTTGTAAATATGTATCAGACCGGAAACGGTTGGTACGCACCGAAAAACGGTGATATTAAATATTACGGCAAGTTTACAACGGGAGAATTGACCGACGATGATTATCTTGCTTTTTATATTAGCGACGGCACGGTAGGCTCGGAGTTTAAATTTGATAAAGTTAAGATTTTTGAAGTTCGTTCCGGGGATCAAACCTTTAACTTTGATAACGATTATGATGTGTTCAGAACCGGGAACGCAAGCGTGGACACGGCAAACAAAGTTATCAATATGGCAACCTCAAAAACCGGCGGCGACAATTTGACTGCGACATTAAATTATCAGCTAAAGGCGGAAACCGATTATTCATATGAAATAAAAATCACATCTGCTGAAAATACAGGTGGGGCAGACTGGATAAACCTAAGGTTTTTTTCGGCGAATTCTTTTACTGATACTCGTAACAGCAGTGCACTTATAAGTATTGGTACTTTTAATGCCGGTACATTCAACAACGGAAAAATATTCACAGGCACGTTTACAACCGGCGGGGATTTAAACGGCAAGGATATGCTTCAGTTCTATTTGTGGGCTACTAATAAGTACAGTTACACTATCGATTATATTAAAATTTATGATGAAACCGAGTACCCCGCAAATACGGGCGATTATACATTTGATTTTGATGTGAGGAAAAAGGACACCGTTAATGTAACAAACGGTTATGTTGCCGACGGAAAGCTTGTAACAAAGGACGGAAAGGCGGCATGGAATAACCTTTCCGCAATTTTAAACTACAAACTTGAAAGTAATAGAACATATAAGTATGAAATTGTCGGAACTGTAAGCGACTACACTAATAGTGACGGCATTCAGGCACTTCTTACAACCGCTACCAAAACCGCCGCAGATATAAAGGACGGAAAGCTTGTTAACCTTTATTATCCGACTGATATAAGCGGTTGGAAAGTTCCGAATAACGGTAACTTTACCCTTGCCGGGAAGTTCAATACAGCAGATTTGACCGATGAAAACAATTATCTTGCGCTCTATCTTAATGACGGCACAGACGCAAAGTTTGAGTTCGAATATATTAAGATAACCGATATAACGACAAACACCGGAAATTATACATTCACATTTGACGATAAGGATAAGGATACGCTTGTCGTAACTAAAGGGGATGTTAAAGACGGAAAGCTTGTAACAAAGGACGGAAAGGCAGCCTGGGATAACTTATCCGCAATTTTAAATTATAAACTCCAAAGCAACAAGACATACAGATACGAAATTGTCGGAACCGTAAGCGGACACACTGCCGGAAGCGTTCAGGCACTCCTGACCTTGGCAAGTAAAACAGCGGCAGATACCGCTGAAAGCGGTAAAATCATAAATCTTTATTATCCGACTGTTATAAGCGGTTGGAAAGTTCCGACTAACGGTAGCTTTACCCTTGCCGGAAAGTTCAATACAGCAGATTTGACCGATGAAAACAATTATCTTGCGCTTTATCTTAATGACGGCACAGACGCAAAGTTTGAGTTTGATACAATAGAAATTATTGAAATGAATGAAACCGCTGCTCCGTCGAATAAGCTTGAAGTTACTTCCGCTACAAGCAGAAAAATAATACTTAATTCAATAGAGGGCTGCGAGTACAGCTACAACGGTAAGGTATGGCAGGACTCGCCTGTTATGACAGGATACGGCACAGGTGAAATAACTTTCTATGCTCGTTTTAAGGAAACAAAGTATAATTTCGCAAGCGAACCTATAATCGTTAAATATACTGTTCATAAATCAGGCGATGTTAACGGCGATGGAAAAATAGCGGCATCTGATCTTTCTGCTTTGAGAAAATATCTTTTGGGTATTTCCGTTTATGCCAGCCCTACCGGATCCGATGTAAATGAAGACGAAGTATTGGATATTCGTGATTTAGTCAGACTCAAAAACCAGTTAGTTGCCGCCCCTGCTTCGCTCACGATAGGCAACGCTGAATATACTCTTGATTATTCCGAGGAATTTTTCGGCACAAAGCTTTCAAGTCGTTGGAAAAATGTTACTTCATATGAGAAAAAGATAAATGAAAAAAGATCTCTTGTTGATAACATTAACAACAGTGTTTCAAACGGCGTATTAAGCATCGGTTCATCCTTGGATGAAAGCGGAGTATACCACGGTGGAGAGATAGCATCAGCAGATAAATTTTCACACGGATATTTTGAGGCTAAGATCAAAATTCCCGCAGGTACAGGATATTTCCCGGCTTTTTGGGGAAAGATGCCGGCGTTCTTATCGGATAAGCCTTATCAGAATGAAATAGATTTCTTTGAATTTTTCGGAACTGACAGAGAATTTTATCCGGGAATACATACTTGGTTTGACCCGAATGCTCAAAATTTACCGAATTGGATCGTTAACAGGGATAAAAAATTAACTATGGTTAATGATACCGAATTTGTTTTTGCTTTGCCTTATGCTTCCTATAAATTATCCGACAGCAGCATTTATCATACTTACGGTTGCGAATGGACAAGCGAAAAGCTTGCGTTTTATCTGGACGGAAATTTGCTTGTCGAAAAGAAATTTGACGGCGATTACAGCGATTATTATACTGCGTTAAGAGAAGGCGACCCGATATATATTTATCTTTCGAATCTGGTAGGCTATGAAAACACTCTGCCGGAAAATATTGGTTATTCACTTGATGTTGAATATTTCCGTTATTATAAACCGGCAAATAGCTAAAATCAGTTTTTTTAACAGTCGGGGCGGTGTGCCCGCCCCGACTGTTATGTGAGTCCGACAGAAAGAACGGAGGCAATTTTATGGATATTAAAAATAATGAAAAATCAGTCGTTACCATTGGAGATAATACATATTTACTTGATTATTCCGAAGAGTTTGAGGGCGAAGAACTTTCGGATCGTTGGATGAATAATCCCATATATGAAAGAACGGTTGCCGGAAAAACATCGATTGTTGACAATATCAATACCGGCGTTTCAAACGGTGTGTTAAGAGTGGGATCTTCACTGGATGAAAACGGAGTATACCACGGCGGAGAAATTTTAACTACCGATATATTTTCTCACGGTTATTTTGAATCCAAGCTTAAAGTCCCGTCGGGTGACGGCTATTTCCCTGCTTTTTGGGGGAAAATGCCCGGAACTTTGGCGACAGAACCGGTTAAGAATGAAATAGATTTCTTTGAGTTTTACGGGACGGATAAAAGGCATTACCCGGGAATTCACACATGGTTTGTTCCGGAAAGCGATAAGCTACCTGAATGGATTAAAAATCGCGACAGATCAAATACCGATGTTGTCAAGAAAGATCAGTTTGTTTTTGCTTTGCCTTACAAGCCTGTAGAATTAAATGATAGCAGCGTTTATCATATTTTCAGCTGCGAATGGACGAAAGAAAAGCTCGCATTCTATTTGGATGGAAATATGTATTTTGAAAGGAAATTCAAGGCAGATGGCAAATGGGTAAGAGCCGGCGAGGAAAATTATTACACCGCCTTAATAGAAGGCTCGCCCATTCATATTTATTTTTCAAACTTGGTAGGTCAGGAAAGCAATAAACTGCAACCGCTGCCGAAGGACGACAATATCGGTCAAGCTTTAGAGGTTGAGTATTTTCGTTATTATAAGCTTGCCGGAAAATAAGTTCTAAGATATTTGTGACAGAGGGTCTGTCTGCCCTCTGTCAATTGCAATGTTATTTTGAAAATATAAAATAATATTGCAATCGGCAGAGAGAAATTTAAAAAGGAGAGTAAAAACAATGTACATATTAGAAAACAAATATTATAAATTATCAGTTGGAGATAACGGCAGAATACATTCACTGACTGCTAAAAACGGTGATTTGTTGGCTAAAAAACAATGTTCGATTTTCAGCGTGCAATTCAGGAACGAAAACGGCGAAAAAATAGCATTTTGCGATACAGACGCAGAAAAGATAAGCATATCGGATAAAGAAAATAAGCTAACTATGAAATTTTCAAATCTCGGAAATACCGGAACGGATGTTGTTCTGTCGGTTTCGGGAAATGAAAGTGCAAATCTTGTTTGGAAAAGCAGCGTAAAATCCGATTTACAGCTTGAATGGATTGATTTTCCAAGCGTGACCGTGCCCGATACGTTTGAAGATAACGGCGGCGACAGTAAGCTTTTATGGCCTTTCAACGAAGGCGCTCTTATTACTGATGTTACACGCCGTGAAAAAAGCACATTCAGGTTCAGAGAGCCTGAGTATCCGAGTCTTGGACTGTATGCAATGTGTCCGGGAATGGTTTTTGCGCCCTTTATGGCGGTGACTTCCGGCAAAGGCGGACTTTATCTCGGCGCACACGATACGGAGTATATGCCGCGCAACGTAGACTTTTTAAGAACCGATAACGGAATATTGTTAAGGATGAGAACATATCCGGGAGTTTTCGGCGGCAATTACACCACAGAGTTTGATACGGTATTATCTGTTTTTGAGGGCGATTGGTATAATGGGGCTGAAATATACCGTGATTGGTTTGATAAAAACAAGCCGCTCAGGCTGATTAAAATAAGTGAGAATAAAAATTTGCCTGAGTGGTACTCTCAGTCCCCTATAGTAATAACATATTGCATAAGGGGACATCACGATACCGATGTAATGGAGCCGAATAAACTGTTCCCTTATACCAACGCTTTGCCGTTGGTAGATGAAATGGCAAAAAAACTCAACAGCAAAATAATGGTTTTGCTTATGCACTGGGAGGGAACGGCACCTTGGGCACCGCCTTATGTATGGCCGCCCTACGGCGGAGAAAAAGCATTAAAGGACTTCATCGAGGTGCTTCATAAATCCGGTAATCTTTTGGGAGTTTATTGCAGCGGATTCGGTTGGACACAAAAAAGCAATGTTTCCGAATACAGCAGAGAAGATCAATTTGAAAAAGATAATCTTTCAAGGGTTATGTGTCTGTCGCCCGAGGGCGATTTGCCGTTATCTAAAATCTGCCGCGCGCAAAGGTCGGGCTATGATATCTGCCCCTCGCAAAAGTTTTTGACAGATGTATTAACTCACGAGGTTGAGCAGATGTCGGCATTGGGTATTGATTACGCACAAATGCTTGACCAAAACCACGGCGGAACCCCGTATATGTGTTACTCAAAAGAACACGGGCATCCGCCCGTGCCGGGGAAATGGCAAAATGACGCAACCGTTGCTCTTTTGCAGGCAATACACAAGGCAAAAGGCGACAGCAAGCTCCTTATAGGCTGCGAATCATCTGCAGCGGAGGCATTTATTCCCGAACTGCTGTTCAGCGATAACAGATATGAGCTTAATTTTGAATGCGGTAACGCCGTTCCGCTTTATTCGTATCTTTATCATGAATATCTTAATAACTTTATGGGGAATCAGGTAAACGGCGAATATATAATAAATTGCAGAAAATCACGCGACAGTCTGCTTTACAGGCTTGGTTATTCCTTTGTCGCGGGAGATTTCTTCACATTTGTTATTAACGATGAGGGTAAACTGCAATGGGCATGGGGGCAAAAGGATTTCAGCGAGGAGTATATGCCGGACGGAAATTCCGCAATAGACCTGGCTGCAAACTTAAACCCGTGGAGAACACATTTTGCAAAGAAATATCTTCACAACGGAAAAATGCTGAAGCCTATGGAAACAACCCCGGAATGCTATGAAAAGTTAGCCACCATAACGGGAGATATTTCGATTCCGTGCGTACTGACAGCCTGCTACCGCGCCGAGGATGATTCGGTTGCTCAGATTTTTGTCAACTGGACCGAAAGAACGCAGAAATGCCGTGTTAAAGGCGTAATCGGTTCAACGCTTGTAACCGACCCTGCAGGAGTGGAAAGCTGCAAATTAGAAAATGAAAACTTTGAAATAAAGCCGTTGTCGGCAGTGCTTATTCTTAGGAATGGTTGAGGTTTTTTAAATGGAAAACAAAAACATCACAATTTATTATGCATGCAGTTCTCATTGGGACCGTGAATGGTATTTGCCGTTTCAGGGCTTCCGTTATAATCTTGTAAAGATGACGGATGATATGGTAGAGAAATTAGAAAAAGATAAGAATTTCAATATTTTCTTCTTTGACGGGCAAACGATTGTGCTTGAGGACTATAAGGAAATTGCAGGTGACAGGGCAAATAAACTTAAAAAGCTTATAAAGACAGGCAGAGTACTTGTTGGCCCGTGGTATGTTATGCCGGATGAATTTCTGGTTTCGGGAGAAAGCCTGATACGCAATTTTATGACAGGCGCAAGGGTTGCCGAAGAATGGGGCACAGAGCCTTGGAAGTACGGCTATATAAACGATATATTCGGTCACATTGCGCAAATGCCGCAAATTTTTGCCGGTTTCGGAATTAAAGGTGCTTATCTTGGGAGAGGGCTCGGGAATGATGTGAATATGTCACACTTCCGTTGGCGTTCGCCCGACGGTACAGAATGCACCGCTTTTCTGGGAAATTACACCGGTTTCAGGGCCAAGTGCCTTATAGATCATTTTGGCAATGATGATTTTGACAATGTTATAAAGGAATATATTGATTGCGAAATTTCAAAAAGCTCTGCTCCTGTTGTGCTTATTATGCATACGGGTGACCACATTTTTGCGGACGAAAATGTACCGGTTATCAAAGAGAGAATAAGTAAGCTTTACCCTAATGCTGTTATAAAGCATACTTCTCTTACCGAGATGGCAGAGGAAGTAAGAAAATATAATGATGTTTTGCCGATAGTTGACGGTGAACTTGTTAAGACTTGTAAATATCCTATTGAAAAGGATAACAGCAGTCTTGTTTTAGTGGCAAATTCCATTTCAAGCTATTATATTCTTAAGCAAAAGAATGACCGCTGCCAAAACTTGCTTGAAAAGCGCCTTGAACCTATGCTGGTAATGTCTGAGTTTCTTAATCGTAGTCTTGACCGTACATATATCGATCTTGCGTATAAATATCTTTTGAAAAATCAGCCCCACGATTCAATCTGTGGATGTTCAATCGATAAAACACACAGCGATATGCATTATAGGTACGCACAGGTTGAAAATATATCAGCGGCATTGAAATTCGATTTTTTGCATAATGAAAACGAGCTTTCCGATACGCAGGACTATATATTTACGGTATATAACTTTGAACCGTATTCCGAAAAAAGAACCGTTACCGCCGACCTTGAGTTTTCGGGAAAGTATGCCAAGGTTGCCGATCGTTTTAGTGCCAACGAGGTAATAGATGCATTCGAGATATTTGATAAAGACGGTAATAAAGTTCCCTATCAAATAATTAAGACCGATTATAAGGGACTTAAAAGAATTATAGGACAGCAGCATCTTATAACACGAAAATATACGGTTTCTTTTGTTGCGGAATTGCCCGCTTTCGGTTATGTACAGTATAAAATCGCTCCGACATTCCCGCGCGCCTCTTTTGCGCCTGCGTTATGTTCGGATGATAACTGTGCCGAAAATAAATATATCAGTATAAACATTTCACCTTACGGTGAACTTGAAATATACGATAAGCGAACAGGTAATAAATACTGTGGATTAAACCGTTTTTATGACGACGGCGAAACCGGCGACGGCTGGTGGCATATGCAGCCTAAAAATGATGCAATCATAAACAGCATAAGTGCACCGTGCATTATAGAAAAAGTTTCCGAAGGAGATATTTCCACAGTTTTCAGGATAATTAAAACTCTCAGTATTCCGGAAGCTTTTGATGAGAATCTACACATCAGAAGCGAACGGCGCGTTGAACTGAAAATAGAATCAACCGTCACATTGAATGCTGATTCGCCGTTTGTTGAGGTTAAAACTTCGGTTGAAAACTGTGCAAAAGATCACAGACTGCGCTTAGTTATGCCGACAGGTATAAAGAGCGAGTCTTATTTTGCGGGACAGGCATTTTATAAAGTTGTTCGCAATACAAAATTACCAGATACTTCTCTTTATTATGAACGCGAAACGCATGAAAAGAATATGAACGGCATTATAGGTGTTTCCGATAAAGACGGTAACGGGCTTGCGTTTGTTTCCGCAGAGGGACTACATGAGGGAACGGTTAACGAGCGTGGAAATATTGCTGTAACGATGCTCAGAAGCTTCCGCAAGGTGCTTATGCAACCTAATGCGATAAACAGTCAGATGCAACAAAGGCTTGAGTACAAGTACGCTTTTGTTCCGCTTAATAACGAAACTGAGTATTGCGATCTGTTAAGAGTTCAAAATGAACTTGCGGGAGCATTTATTGTCGGAATGGAAAAAAATCCCAATGGGAAAGAAATTGGTGTAAAATCATTGCTTGAAATCGGTAATAAGCGCATAATGCCGAGCATTATTAAAACTTCGCAGGATAAGAGCGGAAAAATAATCCGTGTATTTAATTCAAGCGATAAAACCGAAGAAACCGTATTATCTTTTGGTTTTAATGCTAAGCGCGCTTTTATTACAAATTTGAATGAAGACGTAACAGATGAAATTGAATTAAACGGCAATAGCATTAACCTGAAAATAGAGCCTTGGAAAATAGTAACGGTAAAAATAATTTAAGTTGTGTAATATATCAAATTATATTGAGGGATAGTTATGGTTTATAAATTTAAGGCGAACCGCGTTTGGCGCGCATATATCGGCGGAAGGCATATTGACGGATTTTACGGTAAAAAATCCCCGATTGACTGTTCGATGCCTGAGGAGTGGTTGGCATCAACCGTTGAAGCATTCAACCCCGATGAACCTGAAAAAAAAGAAAACGAAGGGCTGAGTATTTGTGAGGACGGTAGATTATTCAGAGATGTTTTATCAGAAAATCCCGAAAAAATACTCGGCAAAAAGCTAAATGAAAAAAACGGCGGCAAGCAATCAATACTTGTTAAATTGCTTGATTCTGCCGAAAGATTAGTCATTCAGTGTCACCCGACGGTAAGCTTTGCAAAGAAATATTTCGGTTCTCCGTTTGGTAAAACCGAGTGTTGGTATATGCTTGACTGTGACGATGATGCTTGCATTTATTTAGGTTTTAAGCCCGGCATCACGAAGGAAAAGTGGATTGAGCTGTTTAAAAATCAGGATGTAGACGGGATGCTTGAATGCCTTAATAAATTCAATGTTAAAAAAGGTGACTTCTGGTTTGTTTCCGGCGGGATTCCGCATGCTATCGGAAAAGGTTGCTTTATGATAGAGCTTCAGGAACCGAGTGATTTAATGGTAATACCCGAACGCATAACGCCGAGCGGCACGGTGCTGTCGGATAAAAAGTTGCATTGCGGACTTGGCTTTGAAAAAATGTTTGATTGTTTTGAATATGACGGTCTTTCTGCGGAAGAAACAAAAAATAAGTATTACAGAAAAGTTGAGTCAAGCGATAACAGATTTATCCCGATTGTTGACAAAACGCTTACGGATAAATTTTCTATGAAGACTTTAAAAGTAAACGGAAACGCCGAGGTAGATTTGGGCGAAAAATATGCTGTAGTTATTGTGACCGATGGCAACGGAAATATAAAGACATACGATTACTGCTCAGATTTAAAGAAAAGTGACAATTTTTTTGTGACCGCAGGCAGCGGAAATTTAAGTTTTTCCGGAAATATGACCTTGGTGTTTTGTATGCCGGAAAGCAATAGGTGAAAAATGAATTTCCGCAAAGTTTTTAATCTTGATAAAGAGTGGAAATTTCATATCGGTGAGGTTGAAGCAGACAACCGTTCATTGTATTCTGAAATGTATTTTTCCGGCAAGTCGGGCAGAACTAAAGGCCCCGCCGGTAAAGAAAACTTTAATACGGCAGAATTGTAGGGGGAAATACATATGGACATAGAAAAACGAATTAACAATTTGCTAAGTGCTATGACATTAGAGGAAAAAATAGGTCAGTTAAATCAAATATCGAGCGCAAAAAATGAGGAAAAATTAAAGGAGCTTATTAAAAACGGGAAAGTTGGATCTCTTATCATGGCAAACACTTGCTTTGCGGGCAGTGAGGAAGGCAGGGTTGAAAATATCGAGTATTTTAAAGAATTACAGCGAACTGCCGTTGAGGGAAGCCGACTCGGAATACCCATAATATTCGGCAGAGATGTAATTCACGGTCATCATACCGTATATCCGCTGCCGCTGGCTATGGCAAGCTCATTTAATGATGAATTGGTGAAAACTGCCTACCGTGATATAGCAAGCGAGGCGGCACTTGACCATATACACTGGACATTTACGCCGATGCTCGACCTTTCAAGAGATCCGAGGTGGGGCAGATGCGTTGAAAGCCCCGGTGAAGACCCGTATCTCGGCAGCAGAATGGCAGCGGCTATGGTTAAGGGAATACAGGGCGATAAACTGTCTGACGAAAGCTCAATTGCCGCCTGTGCAAAGCATTTTATAGGCTACGGATTATCCGAGGGCGGCAGGGATTATCACCATACCGATGTGTCCGAACCTTCGCTGCATAATTATTATCTGCCCGCGTTCGGCGCGGCGGTCAAGGCGGGCGTGCAGACGGTTATGAACTCCTTTAACGAAATAGGCGGTCAGCCCGTGGCGTCAAGCCGATATCTGTTGACCGATGTTTTGCGCGGAGAACTTGGGTTTGACGGCTTTGTTATAAGCGACTGGTGCGCCATACAACAGCTTATCAATCACGGCGTCGCCGCGGACGATAAGCAGGCGGCGGAGCTTGCCCTTAACGCCGGACTTGATATGGATATGGTGGACGAATGTTATATAAAGCACATCGCCGACCTGATTAAAGAAGGCAGAATTTCAGAGGAAACGCTCGATAACGCGGTAAGAAATATTTTGCGTGTAAAGCTGCGCCTCGGTTTGTTTGAGCATCCGTTCGCGCCGAAATACAAAATCGATAAAAAAGAACACAGCGCTCACGCAAGAGAACTTGCGGGCGAAAGTATGGTATTGCTTAAAAACGCGAACAGGGCTTTGCCGCTTAAAGAAAACGAACGCGTGGCATTGGCAGGGCCTATGGCAACAATAAAGGAAACTCACCTCGGAACGTGGACGCTTGACGGTGATGAAAATGATGTCACATCCATTGCGGAAGCTATGAAGGCAGTAGGCGGAAACAGGGTTAAATGCCATCACGCGTGGCTTGCCGATAAACAAATGATATTGCCGTGGGATTGCGATACGTATGTGCTTTGCCTCGGGGAAAGTCGGTTGATGTCTGGAGAAAACAACTGCCTTGCGGATATATCGGTTCCGGAGGATCAGGTGGCGCTTGCGAAACGGGCAAAGCGCGAGGGTAAAAAGGTTGTTGCCGTAATGTGCTTTGCAAGACCTGTTGCAATGCAGGAACTTGAGCCGTATTGCGACGCGATTCTTTATGCGTGGCACAGCGGAACGGAAGCGGGAAACGCGGTGGCGGATATTCTTTACGGGCGTGTTAACCCAAGCGGGAAAATTGCGATGACATTCCCGCGTGTAACAGGGCAAGTGCCTGTTTATTATAATTATTTACGGGCTGCAAGACCGTGCAACGAATATTACGGACAGGGCAGAAGTTATCGGGATATTCCGGCAAGACCGATGTACCCGTTCGGTTACGGACTCAGCTACACCGATTTTGAAATCGGGGAAGTGTGCTCCGATAAAGATACTTTATCGCTTTCGCGGCTGAAAAACGGTGAAGGCTTTAAAATATCGGTCAAAGTTAAGAACGCAGGGGATACAGACGGAAAGGAAACGGTACAGCTTTATATAAAAGACGAGGTGTCTTCTGTTGTGCGTCCGCTTAGGGAGTTAAAGGGATATAAAAAGATATTTGTTAAGGCGGGAGAAACGGTGAACGTTGAATTCGGCATCGGGTTTGAAGAACTTTCGTTTTATAATGCAAAGCTTGAAAAAACGGTTGAACCGGGAGAATTTACCGTTTATGTAGGGAATGATTGCACGACCGATAATGCCATAAAAACCGTTTGTATTGTTTCTTGAAACAATTAACGATTGATATTTTATAAAAGAGACAATATGTATCTTATAAATCAAAAGTGTTATAATTAGCACTTCGCGAGAAAAATTAAAACTTTGTTTTCTCTGGTATGAGCATCTCGCTTTTAAAAACAGATTTCTTGCCTTAACGCGGTACATTCACGATACTGCAAATCACATATACAAGATGAATAGCCCAATGAAAAGCGCATTGCACTGTTTGCCCAAGAGGGCTTTTCTCATGTATTTTTGCCTTGTGTCCTGGATATCACCTACCCCTGCTTTGCAAAATTTGAATATGAGCACAGCGGTATAAGCATAATAAAATTTGACGCTTTTTCTGATAATACCGCAGTTGCAAGATTATTGCAGTATTCATCCGACGCACACCTGTACGCACACGGTCCTGACCTTTTATATAACGGAAATTTGAAACTATAAATAAAACTGAGGAGCGTATAAAAATGTATTATGAATTTCTGAGATTTCCCGGTGGTAAGCCGAAGGCTGTCACATTAAGCTATGATGACGGCTGCAGGGACGACATAAAGTTCTCCGAAACAATTAACCGCTACGGTCTTAAATGCACATTTAACATAAACAGCGGCTTTATAGCGAAAACACAGAATGAAAGATGCCTTACGGCAGAAGAAATGAAAAAGTATATAATCGACACCGGAAATGAAATTGCCGTGCATGGCGAGCTTCACCGTGCACCCGGCAAGCAAAGGCCTATTGAGGGTATAAAAGATGTCCTTAATTGCCGCATAAAATTAGAGCAGCTTTTCGGTACGATCATCCGTGGCATGGCATATCCCGATTCCGGAATTCGCGATTTTCAGAATAACGCCAACTACGAATGTGTAAGAGAATATCTTAAGGATCTGGGTATTGCTTACGCGCGGTCATTATGCGGAGATAATGACGGCTTCAAGCTCCCTGCTGATTGGTACAACTGGATTCCGACGGCACATCACAACAATAAAAATATTTTCGCATATATTGACAAATTTAACAACAGGGTACTGACTGACGACACCTATATTTCAAACCGCGAGCCTTGGCTCTTCTACTTGTGGGGTCACAGTTTTGAGTTTCGCCACGCCGATAACTGGGATCATTTGGAAGAAATTTGCCAAAAGCTTTCCGGGAAAGATGATGTGTGGTATGCCACTAATATTGAGATTTATGATTATGTAAATGCTTATTATTCACTTATTCACAGTGCAGACGGAAATGTTATTTTCAACCCGACAATTTATGATATCTGGATCGAAATTGACCGAAAAACATATTGCGTTAAAAGCGCGGAAACACTGGTAATTTCAAAAATCTGATTTTATCCGTGCCACCCTGTATTAAAAACACCAACCCATTTTTTGCAAGTGATATAATCCCCGTAGAGTAGACACATGAAAAAACAAAACCAAGTAAAGTGTAAGATTAGCTATTTTTTAATTTTTCTGCATATCTGCAAATATCTATGTACTTCTGCGTTTCGCTTTCACTTTTATTCTTAAAAAAGTCGGTAGCAGTTTTAGAGATATTTGTAGCTGGAATATTAGGGTAAAGTATGGTGTAAAAGCCAATATTAAGTGCTGAATATAGGAGTATAATTGTTTTAAATTTCGGATTGCTTTTTGCAATTTTAATATTTCGTATTTTTCGTAACATAAATTTTAAAACTATCGTAGAAAGGTTGAATACGGTGTTTTATCCATTATTGTTAAAGCCGCCCGTAAAGGATTACCTTTGGGGCGGAACAAGACTGAAAACTGAATATAATTATGAAACCGACAAGGAAAAAGCCGCAGAGGCATGGGTGCTTTCCTGCCACAAGGACGGATCGGATATTGTGGAAAACGGCGAACTTGCCGGAAAGACGCTGCCCGAGGTGCTTGAGCTTTGGGGCGATAAAGCAATAGGAAAAAACGCTGCGGCATTTCCGTATTTTCCGCTTCTTATAAAGCTTATCGACGCAAAGGACCGTCTTTCGGTTCAGGTTCACCCCGACGATACATATGCGCTTAAAAACGAGGGCGAATTCGGAAAGACCGAAATGTGGTATGTGGTTGACTGCGACGAGGGCGCCGAACTTATTTACGGCTTTAACCGTGAGGTATCAAAGGAAGAATTCGAGTGCAGGATAAAGGATAACACTCTTCCCGAAATATGCAATTATGTGCCCGTTCACAAAGGCGATGTATTCTTTATAGCGGCAGGTACGCTCCACGCCATCGGCGCCGGAATACTTATAGCCGAGGTTCAGCAGAATTCCAACACTACCTACCGTGTTTCGGATTACGGCAGGATCGGAGCGGATGGAAAGCCGAGGCCGCTCCACATTGAAAAAGCGCTTGCTGTTACTAAAAGGGAGAAACCGCAAATTCCTTACGGGAATACCGGCAAGTTTGAAAAAACTCCCTACGGTACTGTAAGAGAGCTTGCAAAATGCAGTCTTTTTACTGCATCGCTTTTAGAACTTGACGGCAATACTGAAATACACTGCAAAGACAGCTTTACTTCTTTACTGGTGCTTGAAGGCAAAGTGACCGTCAAATGGAAAGACGGTGAAATTAAAGCCTCAAAGGGCGCAAGCATTTTTGTGCCGGCAGATTGTTTAACGGAACTTTCGGGTGAAACTGAAATTTTAATAAGTAAAGTGTGAGATTAGCTATTTTTTAATTTATCTGCATATCTGCAAATATCTATATACTTCTGCGTTTCGCTTTCGCTTTTATTTTTGAAGAAGTCGATAGCAGACTTAGAGATATTTGTAGCCGGAATATCGGGATATAGTACGGCGTCTAAGCTGATATTAAGCTCTCGGCACAATAGAATTATAGTTTCAAATTTCGGGTTGCCCTTGCAGTTTTCTATACCCTGTATTGTGCGGATACTCATTTTCAGTCTTTCGGCAAGCTCTGCCTGAGTTATGTTTTCTCTCTTTCTTGCGGTACGGACGGAAAAAGCTAATCTTTCATATGTATTTTGCATTATAACAACACCTCATATTTATTTTAATATGAAGTGCGACTCACATAAATTACATTATAATTCGTATAATGTGAGTTATAATGCGTATTCGGAAGGGAAGTAACATATGACGCTTTTGTTTCAAAAGGAGTTAGGCTAAGAACGACGGAGGCCGTTTTAAAAAAACAGCCGATTTTGAAACAAAAGAAAACAATTTAAAATGTGCGGCAGCGAGCTGCGGTTCTTTATGTGAGCCGCAGCTCGTTTTATATGTAACAAAGCACATATCTTGTGACGGATGCCGCTCACCGCCGCCCTTTATAAGTCTTTAAAAAACAAGATTTATAAAAGGTGGAATAAAAATGTTTAAAAGAAATGACGGAAAAGGTGTAAACGCCCTGCAAAACAGATTTACCGCTCTGCTTAAAACTGCTTTGCGCAACCGTAAAATAGATTATATTACAGAGCAAGGCAAAAGATACGGCAAGGAATTTCCGCTTGTGGATTATGTAGGGCTTGCCGGTGATGAATATGATTTTATTCAGGCAATTATAGATTATGATGTTCTTAAAACGGCACTAAAATCTCTTTCTGATAGAGAAAAGAAAATAATTGTAGCTCATATTCTTGAAGACAAGGACTTTGCAGAGATAGGCAGGTGTTTGGGATTAACATACAAAGGCACGGCAACCGCGTTTTACCGCGCCATAACAAAGCTGCGCGAAACATTGGGGAGGTATCGGGATGAATTTTAAGGAGCTTATTTTTGCCGCTCAAAAGGGCGATGCAAATGCCTTTGAAACCATTTTCGCTATGTACCGTCCGCTGCTTATGAAAGAGTCTATTATATGCGGAGTTTTTGACGAGGATCTCTTTCAAGAGCAATGTATTGTTTTAAGCAGATGTATAATGCTGTTTAGAAGTTAAAAAAAGGGCAGGGGCGGAAATCCGCTCCTGCCTAACCTATCTTTTTCTGAACATTGATAAAGTATCGGTTATAGCCTGTATGTCGTTATCGTCAAACGGCACACCGTTTTGCTTTTGCGTGGTTTTTTTACTGCTTGCATCCGGCTCGGTTTCCGTCTTCCTTTCCCTGCCTTCCATATAACGATTCACTGCGGAAATAATCATTGCCTCAATATCAGTCTGAGTATTATCCGATATATCCGGCGTTTGGGTGCAATGTATGTAATGGGTTATGGCGTTGGATATAAACTGCGCCTTGCTCCGCCCCTGTGAATTGAGTAATTCTATTACCTTTCTGTGGCACGGGTCTGCGGGATTAAACTGTATGGTGAATCTGCAAATATCTTTTTTCTCGGACATTTTTCATCACCCTTGGGCTTTATACAGCAATTCATATCCTTTTGTATTGGCGGATATTTCCTCAATAAATATCGGGCAGCCGATTTTGTCTGACGCTTCTATGTATTTTTTCAAAAGAATTGAACCGCCGCCGACAAATACAGCCTTTCCCGTACGCAAATCAATCATAAGCTCCCTTAATTTGTTTATAAGGTCGTTTATAAACAGCTCCGCCTGCGCTCGTACTATATCCGCTATGTTTTCATCATATACATTGGGCTTGTCCTGCAAAATATCGTCTATATCCGATTCTTCAAGCAATAAATCATAGCTGCTGCTCACTCTTGAACGAATACCGTTGTATAGGTTTATAACGCCGTTTTCAAGCGAGTCGCAGGCAGAAAGAGTCGGTATACCGTTTTTCATTACTGCCACCGCCTTCTGTCAAGCAGAGAACAAAGAAATTCGTTAAGCCTTGCGTATTCGTTTTTTACTTCGGACAGATCGGCAACCGACACTCTGCCCATATTACAAAGCAGTGTGAGTCGGTTTAGGTTTTTGCCGATTGCCTTTTGCTCTCGGATAATATTTTCAAGCCCATCCACCACAACGATTTGTTTGTTGAGGCAGGAGCGTGTAACATAGTCCGTAATGGACAGATTTGCCGTGTTTGCTTTTCGGTGGATGGCAGCGAGGTCTTGTTCGCTGATGCGGATGTTTAGTTTTTTGTTTTTCATATCGTACTCCGTTTCTAAAAGTGGGTGCAGGGCTTCTGCCCGCCGAGCAGCAGCGGCAGGGGTCGGCTTTGCCGGCGACCAGCCGTCTGCGATGCTCGCACTCTCCCCAAAGGGAGAGTACAAAAGCGTCACCCTGCGGTATTCTGCTGTTTACCACGGCAGAAAAGAAAAAAGTGGCGTACACTCCGTTTACAGCGCCGTATTTCGCTTTTGCGCAGCTCGGTCGGGTGTTTGCTCGATTTTCCGCTTGCTCGGCGTAGAGGGCATTTTTTGCGGCCGTTTCGGCAGAAGGGAGAGTCTGCTGTCTTATTTCTTTTTCTGCTGTAATATATACTCAGTGGGTTTAGTTCTATGGGTATAGTTCTGCGATACCGTTTCTTACACCACCCTGTACGAAAAAATTACACTACCGAAACAACTTGACCGTGTAAGCATTGCTTGTGTTTGAACCGTCCTGTCTGCGGCGCTTTTTCTTTTTCACAAGTCCCGCTTTTTCAAGACTTATAATCGCTGCATCCACTGTCTTTTTATCAATACAACATTCCTCGGCGATCAGCCGCCGTGACGGAAAGCAGACACCGTTTTTATCGCTGTGCTTTACAAGGCAGCAGTAGACGGCGTAATCTCTCGGCTTTAATCGGTAGTCGCTTATGCGGTTTGAGATGATTGAAAATTTTTCTGTCACTTTTTCCTCCTTGATATTTTCTTTTTGTATGGCTGCAATCATATCTGCACCAACTCCTTTCAAACGGTTATGTAATTTTGCCCTCTACTTTTCATGGCAAAAAAGTGGATAGGGTACAACCAAAATTTTTATTCCTACACTTTCCAAAGGAAAAAATCCTATGGACTACAACC